>Ga0153971_1000232_pt1 | contig 10411 bp, 6 predicted proteins | sample TSGA055MetaG_FD_104686 | JGI IMG/M metagenome (GOLD analysis project Ga0153971, IMG submission 104686) | Attine ant fungus gardens microbial communities from Georgia, USA - TSGA055 MetaG | ecosystem: Host-associated > Fungi > Mycelium > Unclassified | place: USA: Georgia, George L Smith State... | reverse complement strand
TACGCCCATTAGCGACCAAACAATCGCTTTAGGGTTAAGCCTGAGCGGCAGTACCGGGGAGGGCTATCATGAGCAGGGGAATGGCGGTAATACCCTGACGATGCTCATTCCCGGAGCGGAAGATATAACCGCTGTTGAGGAGACATCGGACTGCTACTACAACACCATTGGTGCAGCCTATGAGGCAAGTGATGACATTACCTTTGGATTTACTATGAGCGCGGGGATGAATGCATTCGGCGACGGCTCAAGTTTCATCAAGAACAACATGCCGCTCATACAAATATACAAGAGTGACGGCGCAGGAGGGGCGACCGGCAGCACTGTTGCTTCCTATGATAATGGAAACGGTTTATTGAAATATCTTGGATATAACGAAAACGATCCCGCGGGCAGGGTTATCAGGGTCGGCGTTGAGGCGGATGTGCTCAGCGAGGGGACATACGTATTGGTATTTGGAAAGAATATCTGCGGAAACAATATCAATAAAACGATTGGAAAGGATATTGTTTTTGAGTTTACTGTAGTGGATTCTGGAGAGGAGCCTGGAGAGGAGCCTGGAGAGGAGCCTATAGATATATATAAAATGTTTACGGATTTGGTCGAAGACGCGTGGTATGCCGGCGCCATCTCTTTTGTGGTAAATAACAATCTGTTTGCCGGGACAAGTCAAACGACATTCTCCCCGGATTTGCCCATGAGCAGGGCGATGGTTGTTACCGTACTGGGAAAGCTGGCGGGTGTAGACGCTGTAACTCAGACGCCAACCGGCCGCTTTTATGATGTAGCGGAAGATAGCTATTATGCCCCCCATGTTTCGTGGTGTGTCGAAAATACAGTTGTGGTTGGATATGGGGATGGTAGCTTCAGACCGCATAATTCCATAACGAGGGAAGAGATGGCTGTCATTATGTATCAGTATGCCAGGGCCAAGGGTTTTGACACTTCAAACACCAACAGTACGAGGCTTGATACGTTTACGGATTCATCAAACGTTAGCTCCTGGGCAAGGGATGCTTTAAGCTGGGCGACGAATTTAGGCATTATCAACGGGATGGGTGACGGTACCGTAAATCCCGCCGGTTTTGCGACCAGAGCGGAAGAAGCGGCGGTTTTAAAGAGCTTTGTAGAAATACTTGGTATATAACGGACTTAAATTTGGGATATGGGATCGTATATGATGGGAAGCAAGGCAAAAAGATTATAAAGAGGACATATTCATGATAAACAAAGCGAACTTGATCCTTTCCGAAATCAAAAAGGTAATTGTGGGGAAAGACGATATCATAAAAAAGGTCTTGATGGCCATATTGGCCAATGGGCACATCCTTTTAGAGGATGTGCCCGGGGTGGGCAAAACGACGCTGGCGCGGTCCTTTTCAAAAGTAATGAGTTTAAATTATCAGCGTATCCAGTTTACGCCTGATACCATGGCAAGCGATATCATTGGCTTTAGTATATATAACAGAAATACCGGAAATCTGGATTATCAGAAGGGGGCTGCTTTCTGCAATTTATTACTGGCTGATGAAATAAACCGCACCTCATCCAAGACACAGTCCGCCCTTTTGGAGGTGATGGAAGAGAAGAGTATTACGGTTGATGGAGAGACACATTTTCTGCCGGAGCCCTTTATCTGCATAGCTACACAAAATCCGATTGGCAGCGCGGGTACACATGTTTTGCCGGATTCTCAGCTTGACAGGTTTATGATTAGGCTCTCAATGGGATATCCGACTGTGGATAATCAGGTAGAGATTATTAAAAACCGTCAGAAAGAGAATCCCCTTGAATCCGTTGTTACGGTGGTTTCGCAGGAGGATATATTGGAGATGCAGGCGCGGGTGGCGAGTGTATTTGCGGAGGATGACATCATCCGGTATACGGCTGAGCTCTGTCAAACGACCAGAGAATGGGCAGATGTGGATCATGGAATAAGCCCCCGCGGTGTGAACGCAGTGATAAAAATGGCCAAGGCGGATGCGTTTCTAAATGACAGGGATTACCTGATACCTGAGGATGTCCAGGCTGTATTTCTAGATGTATGCTGTCACCGGATCCACTTGAAACCACAGGCAAAAATCAGAAAAGAGCTACCGCAAAAAATATTGATGGATGTACTGAGCCATGTTGAGGCGCCGTCAATTATATAGGAGATATAAATGCGTAAGAACTGGTTTGAATATTTGATGTTTTTGACTGTACTGATACTGGTTTTTATATTTTCGGACAATTACTATGCGCTTATTTTTCTGGTAGCCGCGATATCTGTCCCAATTCTCTCATTTGTTTTATTGCTTTTTACATATTGGAAAGTCAGTTTAAGTTTTGCAGAACAGTCAGGTGTGACAGACGGCCGGGAGATTATGTATATGCTCGAAAATACATCTCCATTTCCGGCTATCTCTGTTTTATGGGACATTGATATGGAAAGCTGTATAAGCAAAAGTATCACACGGCAAAGTCTGATGAGTGCTGTAAAGGGCAGAGGGCAAGAGCGGATATGTCTTGCGGTTGAAAACGGCAGAACAGGTAAAGTCAATATTTATACGACTCAGGTGCGGGTTTATGATTTTTTGGGACTATTTTTCTTCAAAATCAAAGCTCCTGAGCCAAAAAGCATGTTAAATTATCCTCAAATCCACAATTTGCAGCTGTCCATTCATCAGCTTGAGGTGTCCGAGGATGATGTGCGGTATTCGCAGAATCGGGTCGGCGCAGATGTAAACGAAGTGTTTTCATTTCACGAGTATGTGGCCGGAGATGCGGTCAGAAATATCCACTGGAAGCTATCATCTAAAACAGATACGCTGATCGTTCGGGATTTTGGCCTAGCGCAGAACCATTCCGTGATACTCTTGCTGGAACTCATTTCGGATGACCCGGCTAGGGATGAAAAGATGTTAAGCGCTTGTTTTGACACTTTTTTTTCAATTAGCTCCGCTCTTTTAGACAGAGGTGTGCCCCACAGTATCGCTTGGTTTGATACTGAAAACGATGTGTTTAGATTGGAAGAAGTGGGGGATTTCCAGGAGCTTGAAATGTATCTCCCGGAGATACTGGGGATTTGTGCATACGGTGACCGTCCAAGTGCAATCATGTATTATGAGGAATATTTGCCTCCGGGCGCGTCTGTATTGCTGTATTATGTTACTCCTGCGATTACGCCGAAAATACTTGACTTTTCACTATATCAAAAGGTCAAAACAGTATACATAGGTGAAGCACATAAAATAGAACTGGATGATGCCGTTACGGATCAGTTAGAAATTGTTCCGGTATTTAAGGATAATGAGATCGTCACCGAATTGGTCATTTAATTTGAAATGATGGAAGTGCCAAATGAATCAGACTTGCATTCGTAAAGTGGAAACCGAAGCGGCCGGTCAAAGGAGACAATTGCAGAAGACGGTTTTAGAGATATTATTGTCTATCCTGATACTGGCAAGCTGTATTTTCTCTTTCCTGATCACGTTCCAAGTTACCTGCATAAAAGGGATCCTATTGATAGCGTTCATTTTCAGTCCGGTGCTATTTAGATTTCTATTTCACAAACTCGGTGAACAGACAATTTGCGCATATTTATTGTTTGTTGCCGCTGGCTTTGGCGCCGCCTTTTACCGACAGATTTGGAACGGCCTGCTTTTTATTATCAATCAGGTGTTCTATATTCTGAATGACCTGCATGGGTTTTCACACGTTCCATATGAGATACCCGTTGAAGCCGGGCAAGAGGGGATATACACCACGCTTGTGTTGGTATTAATCATTGTACTTCTGTCCGCCGGGATGACGTTGGGTGTAAGGCATAGGCAAACGATTGTTGTTTTTGCGCTATCCGCTCCGTTTTTGCTTTTCGGCATATGTTGTATGGTAAAGCCCAATATACCTTCTTTGCTCACTTATGTGTTGTCATGGATTTTATTTATTGCACTATGTCGGATTTCTGAAAACAAAAAAAGGGTTGTGGCAATATCAGGAAACGCAGGCAAATTGATGGCAGTTATTTCCTTGGCGGTGGTTGCCGCAGCAGCGGTAGGTTGTGGGATTGCTTACCTCTGTCTGCAGGCGAGTGCGGATCAGCCACTGGGAATGACTGGAGGCGTAAAGGAACAAATTGAATCATTCGTCGGCAAGATGCGGTATGAGACAAATGCGAATATTTATAAGTTACCCATGGGGGATTTGCAGAATGTTGGAGGCGCATCATTTACAGGCGATATTGCCTTGACTGTGACAATGGAAAAGCCGCGCTCTGTCTACTTGAGAGGCTTTGTCGGGGGCCGGTATGAGAATAATCAATGGACAAGTATCAGCCGGGACAAATATTCAGGAGACTATACGGGTATTTTTGAGTGGCTGCATTTGAACGGGTTTTATCCGCAGACACAGACAGGTGATCTTATTGCAAATTCGGCTGAACTCGGTGAGATCGCAATAGAGAATATCGCACTCAATCGTAAATATATCTATACTCCGTATGAGGCGCTTACAGGAATGGATTTGGCGGAAGGAGCGGTTCAATATAATCAGGATACCGTAATATTGAGCGGGAAAATTTTTGGAGCGCATGACTATTCTTTTAATATGTATTTACCCCAGACGGACGATTATGGAAGCGTGGATTTAATGACATGGCTGAATAGCCTGACTTTAGATAGCCAGATTTATGAAGATTACCAGGGAAAGGAAAAAGTATATAGAACCTTTGTATATCAGGCCTATCTGGACATTCCGGAGCGGGAGGATACGGTATTAAGAGAGTTTTTGACGGAGGAGACTGTAAGTCGTCTGGACGGCAGAGATTACATCACAATTGTCCAGGAAATTCGTCAAATCTTCAATGAAAATTTTATTTTTTCCTATGACATTGATCAGATAGGGGAGGATGAGGATTTCATTGAGCATTTCCTCGAAACCGGTGAGGGTTATGATGTCCATTTTGCCACCTTGGCGGTCATGATTCTAAGGCAGGCGGGAGTTCCTGCCCGCTACACAGAGGGCTATTATATTCCGCCTCAGGATGTGGAGATGTATATAGATGTAGACAATATCATTTTTGATCTGAGCGATGACTATGCCCACGCATGGGCCGAAGTATATGTAGACGGTATTGGTTGGCTACCGATGGAGGTGACTCCGGGATACTATTCGTTACCGGAAGACGAAGACAGCAACGATGGCACAAGGGAGGATATTGAGAAGACCCCTTACTACAATAATATAATGGAAGAAGAGGTATCTGCGCCCCAGGAAGATGCGCCTGAACAGAACAAAGTGACCGCTCATAATTCGTGGAATATTTGGATTATGGTTGCCATATTGCTGATTGTCATAGTCCTTATCTATATAATTGCGGGAAGATATTATAAAAAACGCCGCATACATGCGTTCTGTCAGGTTAACGCAACTGATGCAGCGATTTCAATGTATAGGCATTTTACAAGGCTCTTGAAATTTGATGGGGTGAAAATAGATAACAGAGCGGCTTATAAAGTTATAGGGACAGCGGGAGATCGGTATGATATTGCGCCGGAGCGCACATTGAGGCAGTTCCTGGATGCCGTATACAGGGTAAGATACAGTGGAAAAGACCAGCCCCTTGATCAGGGGGAGATAACATCTTTATTGACGTACACGACCGATATCTCTGATTTGATCTACACTCGCCAGAAGAGGCGCGAAAAACTGCTTATGCGACTGCTATGGATTCGGATTGACTCTTCGTCTTTCCAAAACCTGAAGGACAGTTAAAACAATGACGAAAAGGGCTGCAATAATGATAATGATGTAAGAAAGCGTTTCAAGGCCGATTGCGGATTCCGCGCTCTCTTCAGACCCCGACGCTGCTTGTGCGGCTGCCTGGAGGGCGGGAGACGGCGCTTCATTTGGCGGCAGGTCGCTCGTATAGATGACAAGGTTGTCTTCAAGCTGATCAAGGAGTGTATTGCTCTCAACGGAGCTTGAAGCGCCGGTTGTAAACGTATATTGATAGGCCTTATTAAGATAAGAACCGTTTTTCGCCATGAGGGTCTGATCGACAATCAATGTATAAGTTGACTCAGGCTCCAATTCTGCTTCGGGTGTGATAAAAATATTACGTTTTACCTCCTGCTGCAATTGATCGTCGGGGAAAATCAGCTTGATTGCGACGCTGTCCCGGTTTTCATCAATTAAATGGAAGCACGCAATATTGTTTTGAGCTACGGCGATATTTACAACATTCTTATTAAAATCAAGCTGGATCATTGGATTTAAAGGGACATCAGCCTCCAGGTTTTTGACCGAGCATGTCTCCAGAATCAATGCGGTCGACGAATCACTGTCTTCCGAATCTACTGCCCTGGTACTTGCGGCGTGGACGGGCAGAGCCGCTACCAAAGCGATCAAGGTGATCAATAAAAAAGAGCGTAAACTTCGTAGCATGGCGTCATCTCCCGCTTCCGTATCATTTTTATATCGTATATTGTATGGCAGCAAAGTAAATTTGTCAACAAAGTGAACGGAATGACTTTTGAGATTTATTACAAGTATGAGGAAATGAAAATGAAAAAATATAAAAAAATAATCATGCTGATCATCCTCATTGCGGCTTCACTTTGTTCTGCGATGGCTGTATCCGCAGTGACCTGGGAATTCGGCACTTCGGGGCAAGGGGTAAATAAGTTTGTGCCTAGGGGCTTTGTCATTGAGACTGATGAAGGCCTGCGCTGGTTAAGCAGTCAATTTGAAAATAGCGGAGACGCCATAACATATACCAATCAATTGAACGGCATTACGCATATAGACGCGGCAAAATTGGACGGTTCCACCTATCAGTTATATGCTTATTTTGACCGCAATCCATTGGATTACCGTGACTATATTGTCGCCTACAAGGATGGTGTGGCAATTCCAGGTTTTTCATCCTATATTGGCGCCGCGGGACGTTTGGACGCTGCAGACGGTATGGGGAGCGGATCTAACTGGGGCGTTCCAATTGAGGGCTTCACATTTGAACCGGGGGCAAAATATGAATTTGCCTTTCTCCGCGGGTTGACAGCCAATAATGGAATTACACTGGTTCTGTCCGATGATGGAAAAGGATATATCCAATACCCTGAGACGGCAGAAGAGATCAGTAAATATGAATCGGACAAATTCAGTGAGTACCGGTTTGTAACCAGTTACTGGCAGGCGGATGATGATGATGGAGATTACCATTATGAATATAATGACGTTGCCATGCGTTTTTCGGTTCAGACATATGCCGATCTCACAACCTGGAGGACAGCCGCGGAGGAGGCGCAGCGTTTTCTGGACAGCGTGACACCGGAGCAAATTGACGCGGGGACATATCAGCAGAGCAATCTGGAAAATTTGAGCGATCTGCTAGTAACACAGGGAAACCGTGCGGAACAGACTGTAAAGAAGCAGCTCCAAAATGCTGCGGAGCAGAGCATGCAGGAGATGGTAGCGGAGTTGTCTGCCGCCTTGGAGAAGGCCAAGTCTCCAAATGTTAATTATTCGAATATCAGTGTTTTGAAGTCTACTTTAAAAGATGCGAGGGATCTATATAGCATGGCCTCTGCGAACATTGGCGACGGAAAAGGCCAATATGGCGCGGAAGCGGTGGACGCTCTGCGGTTGGAGATTGAGAGCGCTGAAACATTAACGAACAGAAGCTCTCAGACTCGAGTTGATAATGCCGTGGAAAGCTTGAATCAAGCGATGATTGTGGTGCGAAACTCGAGGACTGGAATGAATGTAAGACAACTGTACGATCCGGCGAGCGGTGTACGGGTAATTTACGAGGTAGGATCTATCCCGAATGATACAACTTTATCAGTTAATACTGCTCTGGATCAGATTAGTTCCTATCCCGCGATGAAAGACTATTTGGAGCAAAACGGAGCCGATGTGGAAGAGATTCGAATGTACGATATTAAGCTCATCAGCGGCGGCGGCGCAATTCAGCCGACGGCGGATGTTGAGATTCAAATACCGGTGGATAGCGGTATTGCGGGCAAGGCGATCACGATCTATGCGGCGGATGACGGGACGAATCCCCAAAGACAGTCCTCACTGGCGAATAATGGATACCGCATCTTTGATTCGAAACGGGTTAGTATTTTTTCGATGGTTGTATTTGGGGCTGACTATGGTGACCAGCCAATAGACGAAGAGGAGATAAATAAAAAACCGTCAGGCAACACAGAGGCAGAGGATCCGGGCTCTGGAACGGACGGTGGGGAAGGTTCCGGAACAGGCAATCCCGCGTCGAACGAAAGCACCGGAAATGGCGATGGCAATAATGCCGATTCTTCCCAAACCAGAACGGTCACCACAGTAGAGGAGACCTCTTTGGATCTTGGCACGGAGCCGGACCGGGTTGATGAGGAATTTGTAGAAACGGAGGGAGTGGGCGAAGCGCAGCAGCCCCTCACGGACGAACCCCAAAAGGTGGATCATGACCTGCTCAGTTCAATGAACATCCCCTATGATACGCTCAAAAGGGCCATGGAGCCGGGCGGGGTAATCATCATCATTGCCTCACTCTTGACTGCGGCGGCAGTAGGGATGACGATTTATATATTGGCCACTTATTTGAAAAGGCGCAGTATGCACTCAATTTAAAGCGAGCGAGGTGGGGAAAATGAAAAAATATGATGTCATCATTATCGGAGCGGGGATCATCGGCGCGCTGACAGCCAGGGAACTCAGCAAATATCAACTAAGTGTCTTAGTGATTGAACAGGCCTATGATCTGGGTGAGGGCGCCACCAAGGCCAACAGCGGAATACTATACCCAGGCTTTCATCAGAGAGGTGGCAGCCTGAAAGGGATATCGTGTGTAGCCGGGAATGCAAAATATGAGGAGCTCTGCGGGCAAATAGGCGTCTCAATGAAGAAAATTGGCTCCCTTTATGTGGCGTTCCACGATGAGGGTGAAGAAAAACTGAGAGATAAGTATGAAAAAGGGCTTAAAAATGGCGTGCCCAATATGGAGATTATATCAGGCGAGGCCGCAAGGCAAATGGAACCGCTGCTCAGCCCCGCCGTCACAAGGGCGTTGTACGCACCCACAACCGGGATTATATCCCCCTTTGAATTGATCACAGCCGTCTCAGAATCCGCCGGACAAAACGGGGTGGAATTTTTATTTGATACCTCGGTGACAGGCCTTCACGCGGAGAGCAATTCGGTTGAGCTTGAGACGAGCGGAGGCGCCTTTAGCGCAAGCTTTGTCGTCAATGCTGCGGGCGAAAACGCGGCGGTGATTGAGGGGTGGCTAAAAACACAGGACCTGATGATCAAACCCAAACGGGGACAGTACTATGTTTTCGATAAGCAGACAGGAGGCCTGAATCATGTCATCTTCCAGGCGCAGGAAAGCGATGAAGGGGGCACGCTGCTTGCGCCGACCGTTGAGGGAAATTTGATAGCGGGACCGACTTCTGAAGATGTCTCTTCATATCGGAATACGGAGACCACGCGGCAAGGGCTTCTACATGTTGAAAGGGTTGCAAAAAAAATGATGCCGACTCTGAACATGGGCAAGGTGATTACCAGCTTTGCGGGTGTCCGCGCCAATATCACAAATGTGGAAAAAGAGCAGAAAGATTTTGTGATCAGAGAAAGCAGCCGGAATGTGGTCAGTGTGCTAGGCATAAAAAATCCGGGGATGACCGCGGCGCCATATCTGGCTGAAAAAATCATTGAAGCGTTGGAACAGCAGGGGCTGGCGCTCAGTGCAAACCCGCAGTTCTGCCCGGTATTAAGCAGGCAGCTCCCATTTTTAAAGGAAACGCCGGAAAGGCAAAGGGAATTATATGCGAGAGACTGCCGATATGCAAAGGTCATCTGCAGGTGTGAGGAGGTAACGGAGGGAGATATCATCCACGTGCTTCACTCTCCACTGCCGCCCAGGAGCCTGAACGGACTAAAAAAACGCCTACGGGTCGGGATGGGCCGCTGCCAGGGCGGCTTTTGTACCAGCCGCATCATTGAAATTATGAGCAGGGAGACCGGCGTTGTTCCGCAGAACATTCGCAAAGGTACGAGTGGCAGCAACCTCATTAAAGGGTGGGTAAAATGACATCAAGAGATTTGATTGAGCTGTACGATTTGGTGGTTGTAGGCGGAGGGCCTGCCGGAATGGCTGCTGCCGCGGAGGCGTGGAAAGCGGGCCTTAAAAGAATACTAATAGCGGAACGCAATGGCTTCCTGGGGGGTGTTTTGCCCCAGTGCATACATGATGGATTCGGGATCGCCGAGTTTCAGGAGTCCATGACCGGGCCGGAGTATGCCCAGAGATGGAAAGAGCTCGTGGAGAAGAGCGGTATTCAAATATTGACCGATACAACGGTCATCAAAATGGAAACAGATGGGCTACATACGCTCACGCTCACGGGTTCGGCGGCCGGTATAT
>Ga0153971_1000229_pt1 | contig 10497 bp, 15 predicted proteins | sample TSGA055MetaG_FD_104686 | JGI IMG/M metagenome (GOLD analysis project Ga0153971, IMG submission 104686) | Attine ant fungus gardens microbial communities from Georgia, USA - TSGA055 MetaG | ecosystem: Host-associated > Fungi > Mycelium > Unclassified | place: USA: Georgia, George L Smith State... | reverse complement strand
CTACCTATTGTTCTACATATGGTAGTGCCTTTGTGCTAGAAATAGTGATAACCTAACCATATGGAGGCTGTTCTTTGTTCTAAGAAAAGGACAGATGACTATCTATGGGTAATTAATAAAGTCCATGTGCAAACATTGAGATCTTCATATCTCCACTAATATTAATTGCCTTGAGGTCGTTTTAGGCTTATTCTGAGCGTTATAAAGAAGGCTTCTGCTGAGCCTAGAACCGAAGCATCGATCATGGCGGTTTCTGAGATATTAGCAATTTAATAAACGGTAACATAGTAGTTACCAGTTGATCTACTTAATATCTTGGCCATTATTGATCACCTCAAGACGTGACTGGCATCAATCAAAAGGTCTTCTTAAGGGCTTTAAGCTGAATTTAAGACCGTGGGAATCGTCGAAGATTTGGTGGAGATATGACTAAATGAAGTTTGTGACAAGATTACTACTATGAATGTCACTGTATTGAGATAAGATAGCTTATTGGCTACTTACTCTCTTGCAAGTGGTGAACCTTCAGTGAGCATTAATGATATAATTGCAATATTTGTGGAAGCTGCCAGCCAACCTAGCAATGCAACTATATCAATGAAATCTGTACTTTCAACTGTACCCTTAGTGTCCAAGCAAGCTGAAATTTCTCTAGTCAGCAAATTGCTCAATCTATATTGTCTGGTCAACTGAGAGCATCTGTATCCAGTCTTTTCAACAATATCTCACTTTTTATCAAACTCAAAGGCTTTTCTTTGACTCCAGAAAGCTCAGCAGGAAGCCCAATTCAAGTATTCATTATTGAAAGTCTGTATTCTCATTGAGTTGTATTCAGTCTGACTTCTGTTACTAGGAAAAGGTCCTTGGATGCTATGTCTCATTTGGTTTATTGCTTTAGTTATCACTAGTTCCTTTTGTGAGTTGTAATGATATTGACCTATCCAATGGTAGAGTGATCTGATTGGTTTATTTTGTTCCAGTCCTCCTTGTTCTTTTGTTTGTTCTTTAAGAACACTACTTTCATGAAAGCTGGTCCTTGTCAAAATGAGTTTGAACCTACAAAAGGAAAAATTGTTGTTTCAGTGATGTTTATGGGATAGATAAGATGAAAGAGATATGTTCTATTATTCTTAGGCTCCATTCTAGATAGTTGCATTGTATTTAGATCTAATGATAGGAACTACAAGACATCATTGTCTTATTGAAAGACCCTACTGTGTTCATATCTCTTAGTAGTAAACTCCCAAATGGTATACTCCTTACTAGGTCTGTCAAATGAGAATTGCTGTTATATGTGTCAATTGATTATACTTCTTTTTTCTTTAGGCCCCTTGACACTGGTAAAATCTATAGCTATTATGGTTCAGAGCTGAGGGTAGAGATATAAGGGAATATTGTATTGATTTGTCTAATGGTAGATATGTTTCTTTTTATACTAGGATAAATACTACTAGAACATTCTGTAAACTCATAGAAAGGTAGAATTACAAAGAGAAATAAAAAACAATGAATCTTTCTAGAGAGCTTTATGGCTGTGTTTGTTTATATGACTCAGCTTGCTTACTGAGGTCCAAGAATATTCTATACTCTCTCTCAAGCTGAAATTAATCCTAGTGTGCAAATAAGAGGTTTGAACTTGTGGGAAGATAGTAGCTTTGTTAAAATATCAGTAGTCATCTTGGTAGGACAATAGATGATTTTGATTAAGCCATCTTTGATTTTCTCATAGATAAAGTAATAGCATATGTTAATGTGTTTTGTTCTGGCATGAAACTGATCTAGTTCAGCATGTATGAGGGAGATGGCAGACTGATTGTTATTATATATGTTGAGTGGAAATGTGATAGGGCTGATAAGTTTGGAGAGAAAATTGTGGAACCAGATTGCTTCCTTGGCTATATAGATAAGAGCAATGTACTCGGCTTTTGTGGTTGATAAAGAGATAATTTCCTACTGTTTTGATGACCATGAGATAGCAGCACCATTTAAGATAAAGGTATATTCAGACACTGCTTTCCTATTATCAAATGATATTCCATTAACATTGGTGTAGATTTAGAGTCTAGATGTTGAGTTTGGGTCATTGTAGGTGAGTCCATAGTCTCAAGAGCCTTTCAAATACTATAGTACTCGTTTTTCTGCCTTCTAGTATATCATTCCTGGGTTATTAAGAAATTGCAATAGATTCCCAACTATGAATACTAGGTTTGGTCACAATCCAGATGAATCCTTCAATAAGTTCTCAATAAGGGAATTTCTTCATTTTAGCAGTTTTTTTAGGAGTTGTGGGGTATTGATCTTGACTGAGCTGTATAAATAGATCAAGAGGTGTAGAGGCTAGTTTGCACTTCTCCATATTGAACTTTCATAGCAAAGAGTTGACATAGGTCTTCTGCAATAGAATGAGGGTATGGCTTTCTCTGTTGCAAGTCACTTTTATTCCAAGTAGCCAACTGATTGGTCCAAGTAGGGTAATCTTAAAGATGTGTTCTATTTTTTTCTGAATATCATTGATTAAGGCAGGGGAACTTTCAGTAATGGTATTGTTGTTAACATGGATAGCCATAAGTAATATATCTTTGTCTTTGATAAGACGATAGACTACATGGTCTGAGTAGAGTGGGTAGATGTCAAGTTTTCTGAGTTTCTTAGTCAGCTTCTCATACTATTTGCAACTTGACTATTTGAGTCCATATATTGTATATTGTAATTGAATAACATCTTTGGGGTTGCCATTTGTATAATGTGGTACCTATTCCATATAAATTTCTTCTTCTGGGCTGAATTCTCTATTTAAAAATACAGCTGAGTAGTCAAATACTTTGATATCCCAATCAAGATATGTTACAATGGATAAGATGGTTCAAAGTGATGATAGTTTAGCAGTAAGAGAGAATGTTTCAAAATAGTCTACCCCTTATACCTGGGTAAATTCATATGTAACAAGTCATGCTTTGTATTTGTCAATTTTACCATTGGCCTTTCTTTTGATTCTAAGTGTCTATTTTGATCCTATGATATTTTTATCAGGGGGTCATGGGATAGCACTATTAAGACTCTAGACTCTAGTTGAATATGTGTTTCAACTTAAAGCCTATATCTAACACTTGATATCTTCATACTCTTCATCAGAGAATCTGGTTAAGGTTTTCAGTAAAGTTATATCAGAGGAGAGATATCAACGAGACTTTGAGTAATACTCTTGTAGTTGTCCTAAGACAAGTAAGAGTACCAATTTCTTAGAGTAAGATTTTATAGAGGGAATACAGAAAGAGAGAACTTGTCATTCTCTTCTCTTTTTGGTCTGTATTTATCCTAACTAGGTATTGTGACTATATTACAATGTAGTAACACTAATTATAACTATGGGTGACTAGTTAAGTGACAGTCCAGTGACAGAAGTGATGAAGGTGACAATTTGAGTTAATGTCTAATAATGGGTTAGTCTGATATTGTTCCATTTAGCACAAGTCCAAAGATAGAAAAGAAAATAGTCTGAGATTTCTCTGAAGAGTCCTATCTATTTTGTGAGTCCATTGTCTCTTAGAGTCCTTAGATATTCAATGCATTTACTGTATAGTAATATATTTCTTCACTTTTAACTTGTTTCTTTCCCTCATTCAGTACTTTGTAGATTTCTCCACTTTGTTTATGCTCTGTAAATTTGATGCTTTGCTCAATCTGAATGGTTTTGATGTTCTCATAATATATCCAATGTCCTTGAATGCTCTTTTGATCAAGTTCTATCCAGTGTCCCTCTTGTGCTTGTACTTCCAGTTTGTTGCTATTACTGTTATGTGCTATGATCTTGTATCTCTATTTGTATAAGTTCTGTAAATTAGGTTTGCTTCCATTAAATGCCTCAAATGGTGTTTTCCTTCCTAATACTCAGATAGATGTCTAGTTCTTTAACCAGGTAGCATGCTTTAAGGCTTTACCCCATAGGAATTCTGGTAAGTTGGCAACATATAATATGGCTCGTACTTTTTCTAATAGTATTTGGTTTAGTCATTCTGCTATTTCATTGTGTTCAAGGGTATTGTAAACTGTGAAGCGATGTTGGATTCCTTGTTCTGCAAGGTATTTGTCAAATTCTTTGCTTTTATATTCTCCACCATTATTAGAGTGCAAGAGTTTGATTTTAATTCCATAGTTCTTTTCCTATTGTACATTAAGAGCCTGAAATAATTTAAGAGTTTCACTCTTTTTGTGCATAAGGAATACCACTGAGTAATGTGTCACCTTGTTAGTGAATGTAACATAGTATTTCTTGTGCTGTGGGATTTCTATTAGGGCTGGTCCCCATACATCAGTGTGTATCTCGTCTCCTATTTTTTCACTTGCTTTCATTTCTAATACTTTGGAGATAGATTTTCAAGTCATTCTACTATACAAGCATGATTTGCACATTTCCTTGGGGGTGTCCTAGGATTCATCAAGTTCTATTCTGTCTGCTAGGTGATTCTTGACTAGTTTTGTTGCTGTATCTATTGATATATAATCCATTAGTCTATGTAGCTTATCTAGTATTACAGTGAGTGGGTCTTCTATTGTTGTATTTGCTTGTAATGGTATTTTAACTCAAATGCCATATGGTCCATTTGTGATTGGAATTGTCCCTATTTGATGGTTCTTGGGATCAAGAATTTGGCAGTTCTGTTGTTTGAAGTGAAGTGTATATTCTGCTTGGGTGATACATGCAACTGATAGAAGAGTGACACCAAGGTTTGATGTGTATAACACATCTTTCACATACATCTTCTTGCTCTTATCTCCATTAGGCACTTGAACAAATATGTTTCCTTTCCCTATTACTTCAAAATGTTTCTTGTTTGCTACAAGAATTCCTTGAGGTTAAATAGGTTAAAATTTTGTGAGTCTGTGATGTGATGGTATTATGTATTATATGGCTTCTGAGTTATAGATCTCAAGTTTGTGTTCTAGTCTTATGATAGTTACTGTTGCTGCAAAATTGGTAGAGGTGAGTAGTGTTTTCTCTATGGTTTCGTGTATTCCTTTAGGTTTTTCAGCTTCACTGTTGTCTGTAAATATGTCCTCAAGTTCTGGTATGTCATTATTATCTTCGTTCTCTATTGGTAGCTGATTAATTTCTTCCTGTTCTATTTTGTAGTTTATTGTAAACCATGTGGCATCTGTAGTACTCTCTGCTTGGGCTATATTAGCCTTTTCTTTGTGGGTTTTGACCTTCTTTGCCACCTCCCTTTGCCCAACAGTCCTTTGCTATGTGACCTTTCTTGTGGTAGTTGTAGCATTCCATCCTATCTGGGCATTTTTTTTGGTTTTTTGCTGCTATTTTCACTGTAAAATGTAGTCCTAAAAGTAAAAGGGGAGAAGACAACAAGAGAGATATGGAATAAAGTAAAGACAAAGCATGAAAAGAAATCAAAAATAGTCACAGTTGACATGAGGAAAAAGCTACAGGATGAGAAATATCCAGAAGAAAGAGATATAAAGGCTCATCTAATGAAGTTACAGATTATCCGAGAAGGATTAACCACAATGGATATAGACTCTAGAAATGAAAACTTCATCGCTATAGTACTAGGATCACTTCCAGCATCATAAGAAATATACTTATCAGCACTCACTGGTGCAGTGACACTTCTAGGTAAGAACTTTAACCTTGATATAGTATTACAGAGAATCAATGACAAAACTAAATGAAAAACTATGCAAACCAAAGAGAGAGGTAAGAGAGAAAATAATGAGTCTGGTATCACTAATGCAATTCCTTACTTGATGACTGCTTGCTCTGATTTCCATATGTATTTTATTAATGGATATTACTTTATAGCTTCTTTTTCTTTTGTTGTTGGGTTTGTTGGATTGGCTACCTGGAGCTTAGTTGGTTCTGATATTGTTCCAGTAGGTCCATTATCAACATTGACTATAAAAAGAAAGTGATCTTGGAAGAAGATCTAATTGGTTCTATCAGCTTTGCATGCAGGGAGTTTAGCAAAGTATTCTCTGAGTTTGGTTGTGGATACAAGAGAGATTATTGACATAGTTTCAGAATATTATGTAGGTGTAAAAAGATGAGTGCTTTGGTTGGCTGTGTGTAAGTGGGGCCAATAACCTATATGTTATTGATAGACTGTGATAGCCCTTAATGATTACCCAAGGTGGATGTTTAAGAAGAACTCAATGGAGTTCTTTGTTGGATTGCTTAACTACTTATATTACTTTATAAGTGGCTGTATACTACTAGTCTATGATCGCATGTCTTTCTGGAATGTTCTATGATCACATGACCTTGTCACATAATCAGATTACCTAAGTTCCCATACTATTTATATCTTGACTTTGTTGTATAACTTGATATTGTGGATCAAGTATTTAAATGCATGGGAATTTATTTCCTTTTTGGGGCTCTTATAACATAGTCCCCCCTTCAAGTTTTCTTGTCCCAAGGAATTTTTCTATTGTTTTCAATTTTCCTCTCATCTCTTCTCTCTTTCTTTCTCATATCTTTTTCTTCTTTATCTATATAGCAATTTTGCCATGAACTCATGAGGTAATTCCTGACTAAACTCTTTTTTTTCTTCTTCTAGCTCCTGTTACCTTAGTTCTTTAGCCTCTTTCCTGTACTCCCTCTCAAACTCTTCTACTAACTCTTTTATGTTCTCCAAGTTTTTCCTATTCTCCTATGTATCTTCCTCTGCTGTATATCCTTTCCATCATACTAAGAACTTTTTCTTCCCTCTTATTGTTCTCTTGTTTAAGATTTTTTCTACCTCAAATTCCTCTTCTCCCTCGATTATGACCAGTTTTGGTGGTATCTTCTTCTGTCCCTCTACTTGTGGTTTATAGAGCCGTACTCTACTTATGTTGACTACAGGGTGTATTCTAATAGACTTAGGTAGTTCTAATTCTATTGCATTACTAGAGATAATTTCCTTTACTTTGTAGGGGTCCACAAAATATTCTGTCAATTTCTTTGATCTTCTTTCCTTTATCTGCCATTTTAAGTCCTTTATACTTAACAGTACTAAGTCCTCTATTTTGTATTTCTCTCCCTCTCCTCTCTTTCTATTCACAAACTTTGTTATTTCCTTTTGTACTTTTTCCAGTATTGCTTTCACTTCCTCCTGGATTTTTCTCATTTTTTCTACAAACTTTCCTGTTGCTTTGTACTTCCTCTTTCTTCTTTCCTCAAATCCCATTCTTGGGTCTTGACCATAGTTTACTTTAAATGGCGACATTTTTGTTACTGCATGAATTTTGTTATTATATGCAAATTTTGCTGTTTCTAACTAGTCTAGCCATTGCTCTTGTCTATAGTTGATGAAGACCCTCAAATACTGTTCCAATTCTTTGTTGATCCTTTCTGTTTGCCTATCTATCTGTAGGTGATAGGCTGTTGAGAGTTTTGTTTGGATTTCCAATAATTGGTTCAGTTTCTTTATTATTTCTACTGCAAACTGTACTCCTCTGTCTAATACAATACTTTCTAGAAGTCCATGTAACTTCCATATATGATCTCGGAATAGCTTTGCAAGTCCTTTTGCTGATGTCTTTTCTGTTGTTGCTATAAAATGCACCATTTTGCTAAAATAATTGTATACAACTAGAATAGCATTGTATCCCTGGGCTAGTAGTAGCTTAGTGATGAAGTCTGCTGAGATATGACTCCATAGCTTTTCTGGGATTGCATTAGACAATAGTTTCCCTACTGATGCTTTACTTCAATTCTTGTATCTTTGACAAGCATCGCATCCCTTCACATACTTTTCCACTTTTTTTGTTACTTCTGGCCACCAGTAGTTCCTAGTGACCAACTCTGTTGTCTTCTATCTTCTTCTATGCCCTTCTACTGGGGTATTGTGATGCAACTATATTACTTCTCTCCTGAGTTCCCTTTCTGGTATATATACCCTTCCTTTTTTCATTACTACCTTGTCTTCTATTTTCTATTCTTTATCTTTTAATATCTTTATTCCTGCCTTCTTTAACTTCCTTCACTGCTTTCACTACTCTTTTGTCTCCTTCTTGCACTTTCTTTATTTTTTCTCTTAAGTTTTCTTTCTCTACTAGCGTTTCCACTCCCCTGACCCATTCTGGTTTTATCAACATTTGATCTTTGTTATCTTTTTTCACTCCTTCTTGCCAGTCTAGTCTTTTGCTCAGTCCATCTGCCTTTTCCATGCTCTTTCCTAGAATATACTTTAATACAAAGTTAAACTATGATAGGTACAGGGTCTATCTCGCTTGTCTCTAGTTTAACTTTTAGCTTATCATGAAGTACTAGAGATTTTTATGATCTGTCTAGATTTCAAATTCCAGCTTTGTCCCTTTCAAATAGTATCTCCACACTTCTAGACACCTGATTACTACTAGTATCCCTTTATTGTGGATTTTGTAATTTCTTTCCATAGCATTTAACAATTTAGAGATGAAGACTACTGGTCTTCACTTTCCATTCTCACATTTTGTCGAAAGTACTCTCCTAGTTGTGTAATCTAAGACATCTGCTTCCACTCTTATTTCTCTATCTATGTCTGGAATAACCAAGACTGGTTCCATAGTAAGCACTGCTTTGAGTTTTCCAAATGTCTTCTCTTGCTCTTTCTCCCATTTCCATTTCTGTTCCTTTCTAACCAGTACATGTAATAGTATGGCTATTCTAGCAAAGTTTTTTATGAACCTCCTATAATAGTTAGTAAGGCCCAGGAATTTCTGCACTTCTTTAATGTTTTTAGGTACTAGCTAGTTGAGAACTCCTTCCACTTTTTTTTTCTACATCTCTACTCCCTTTGGGCCAATTACTACTCCCAGAAATTTCACTTCTCTCACTTTCCACTTGTATTTCTCTGGTTTTATAAACAGGTCATTCTCCTCTAGTCTTTTCAGTATCTTCTCTACCAATCTGTTGTGTTCTTTCTCTGTATCTGTGGCTACTAGAATATTATTGATGAAAGTTGCTGTATTTCCTTGGTTTATTAAGTCTCAGAACAAGTTGTTTATTATTGTTTGGAAAGTAGCTGGGGAATTGGTTAACCCAAAATATATAACTGTGGATTCATATGCTCTGATGTGTATTGTAAACACTGCTTTCCATTCATCTTCTTCCTTGATCCTGATATTATTGTAGCCCTACCTTAGATCTAGTTTCATAAATACCTTTCTCTTCCCTACTCTATCTAGTATATCTGCAGTGAGAGATAAAGGATATCTATTTTTTATTATCCACTGGTTTATGTGGTGATAGTCTTGCACCATTCTTTGCATCCCATCTTTTTTTGCTACAAAATGTACTGGCAATGTCTATAGTGACTTAGAGGGTCGAATATATCCCTTTCTTAACTGATTCTCCACAAATGCTTGCACCTCTTTTCTTTCCTCTCTTGACAAAGAGTAGACCTTTTTCTTTTTTGGTACAAATCCCTTCTTTAACTCTATTGCATTGAAAGGGGCAAAAGAGATGTTTACTGTGACAAGCAAAGAGGAAAGGCGGTGACAGCTCTCAATTGCGTGCTAAAGGGTTCGTGGGGAGAAGTAGAAAGTGGGGGTATCAGAAAGAAATTAAAAAGTGAATATGCAGCTTATTTGGAATCTAAGTATAGAAGGAATGATGGGAGCTCAATCTAGATCCTATCCGCATGGTGTCCCTAAGGTGTCCACCTTTACACACCGTAACAAGCTCACTAGTAGAATAGTCAGTAAACTACTCATGGGTCTTACCACACTCAATCAAGCCCTCATCCGCACCCTCATACCAAACCTTATGGGTGTGATACAATCTGAGTCGATGATTAGCCAGGCTTTTCAGGCCTACTACTCCATAGAAGGTTGTCTGAGCGACCGCTGCATCTTGTCTCATGAAAGAGTAGGGTATATGATAGAAAACATTCACCAACTCAACCTCTCACCAAGATCACCCCTTATACACTCAAGAGAATTGCATTTACAACCTCAAGAGCTTCTGAGATGAAGGCAAGGGCCAAGAAGGCTCTGTCCATCAATCTCCACTCTGAGAAATATATTAGAATGTTACAAATGTTAGAGACTCAATTAAAATGAAATAGAAAAGGAAACTCTCCATTCCACCGTTCTCTCTCACGTCTCTCCTCTATGACACTATCATACGGCCATGACAGCCATCACCTTTCTGTCCTCCATACCTCCTGGACATGACCATGTAATCCTGCTCCACCCCTATACTTCACTCCTGCCCATCGCTCCCAAAACCCTGAACCAGCTTCCTTCTACTCCAAATATGGTCTAGAAACACATAACAGTGTGTCCTAGCATCAGCGATATGATTGTCGTCCGGCAGTGCATCTGTTTCTTGACTGAGTTCAGCAGTGATGGGATCACTAGTCACTGATAGACTTTTGATCTGCCACCTTGATCTCATATTAGTCTAAGTCCACTCTAGATTGAAATTATCTCGCATTCCAAAGATATCTCTGAGCCTCTGATTTCTAGAGCTTCAACATTGATAGTCTGTATCTGAGAAACCTGATGCTAGCTCAT
>Ga0153971_1000224_pt1 | contig 10574 bp, 9 predicted proteins | sample TSGA055MetaG_FD_104686 | JGI IMG/M metagenome (GOLD analysis project Ga0153971, IMG submission 104686) | Attine ant fungus gardens microbial communities from Georgia, USA - TSGA055 MetaG | ecosystem: Host-associated > Fungi > Mycelium > Unclassified | place: USA: Georgia, George L Smith State... | reverse complement strand
CTCTGATGACTTATTGATTCAAGACCTCAGACTCTTGGCAGGCTAGCAAATAGAGCAGAAGCCACAACAAAAGAACTAGCTACACTTTCAAGAACTGCTACTACCATAGCAATACTGTTCTGACATCCAAACCTACTAGAAAACCTTAGATCAAGAAACTCATTGTGAATATGGCCACCAATTTTGTCCCTCCTCTCTTGTAGAATTCCAATAGCAATGGAGAAATCTTGGACTCCTCCAACCCCCCAAGTATTGTTTGTTCTACTAGAAGCTCTCATTTCTAGCATCTAGGACTTATGTGCATCAACCTCCTTTCGGTATTAGGCACACCTCCACAACATTTTCTTACTTATCTTACCCCCCTTGCACATACCCTAGTCCCTACTCTCCCTACTCTATCCCATGAAATCGGCACCAAACCTGATCCATTCACTGGTGAACCCACTAATTATGTCCGATTCAGACAAGACTGTGAACTCTTCCTGCATTTGAACTAACATGTATATCAGTCAAATGACCAACACATTCTTCTAGTGTTATCCCGACTAGCACCTGGCCTTCCTACAACCTGAAAAACCCAATGGATTTTCTTAAACACTATTGAAGGGATATATATGCTTCCTTCTCTGCAGATTATGTGAAATTATCTCAAAAAAGCCTTTGAGAATAAGAATGAAGCTGCTAATGCCATCCATGATATTAATCAGCTACAACAAGAAACCATAAAGGCTGATGAACTTATTATTAGGTTTAAGCTTCTCCTTTCTAAAACCAGTATTCTTACTAGCAATAACGATAAAGCTCTTATCAATCTATTCATGCCCACTCTGAACTAAGGACTTCTCAAAAGGGTCCTTGAACTCAACTCTCCTCCTAATACTATCCAGGGATAGTATGATGCTACTACCAAGGCTAATGGAAACTAGCATTGCATATAAGCTATTATTGGTCAACCAAACTCTAAGAAAAACTTTTAAAGCTCGGCTAACCATTCTCCATCCCCAGTTTATACCACTGACCTACCAACTCAAGACCCTCATGCTATAGACATTGATGTTCTTTAGACTAATGATAGGAAGACTCTTATGCATGCTGGTATATGCTTCTACTATAAGGAGTGAGGACACCTAGCCCATGATTGCCCCAGAAAGTCCAGGACCAATTACCATACACCTAATCACAACTTGCCTATTCATTTCCCACAAAATTCTTCTCAGAACAATCAAACACCATCCTAACCTTGCATTCACACTGTTAATATTGCTACTATCAAAGCTACTCTTGAAGCATTGACAGAAGAAGAATGGTCTCAGTTGATTTCATCAATGGAGGATTTTTCCAGAGGAAACTGAACCTAGTGGCATCTAGTTTCCTTTCTGTCTATATACGATCTCTGTTGGGTAAAGTAGAGAAAAATCAATGATTCTCCTTATGGTACTCAAAACCAAGACAAAGTCCACTCCAATTAATGCACTGATTAATTCAGGTACTATGGATAACCTAATACACAACAATATTGTGGATAAATATAACTTGCCAACAAGTACCCTACCAGTATCTATCAATGCTAGAAACACAGATGGATTCCTTAACCAAGGAGGCCCTATTGTGAAATCAGTCACAGGTACATTAAATGCTGGGTTGAATACCCCTACTTTCTTTTTGGTTACAAATTTAGAAAAAAACGAAGCAATTCTTGGCTATTCCTAGCTTACTATAAACAATCCTAATATTGACTAGCAAACAGGAAAAATCATAGTCAAAGAAAACTCTTCCCTGCCTAACCAATTAGAGTCCCCTTATGATCTTGAAATCGACCTCATTCCTAGAAAGAACCAATGAGACCAGGACCTAAAAGAACAAATTCCAGTGGAATACTATGACTTTCTCAAAGTATTTTCAGAAAAGTCATCAGAGCGCTTACCAGAACACAAACCTTGGGACCATGTCATTAATCTCAAGCCTGACTTTGTTCCTAAATTAAGCAAAATCTACCCTTTGAGCCCCATAGAGAGTGAACTCACTTGAGAAATGATTTATAGTCATCTAGCTTAGGGAACAATCCAACCATCGACATCTCCTCAAGCATCTAGGTGGTTTTTTGTGGATAAAAAAATGAGAAAAAGCATCTATGCCAGGACTACAAATATCTAAATGATTGGATAGTTAAGAATACATATCTCTTTCTACTGGTTTCTGATCTCTTAGACAAACTCAAGAATGCCAAATATTTTACTAAATTAGATATTTGCTGGAGATACAACAATATTTGGATCAAAGAGAAAGATGAATGGAAAACAGCCTTCAAGACCAAACTTGGTCTTTTTGAACCTATAGTCATGTTCTTTGGTCTTTGCAATTCTTCTGCAACCTTTCAGAAGATGATAGATACCTTGTTTCTGGTCCCACTTATAGAAGGTTGGATCTTGGTATACATGAATGATATTCTGATCTTCACCTCTAAAAAAGAGCTCCTTAAGAAATATACTTGTAAAATCCTACAAATCCTGGCCAATAACAACCTCTATTTGAACTTAGAAAAATGTGAGTTTGAAAAAGAAGAAATAGAATACCTGGGCTTTATCATTAGTAGTGGACAAATCAAGATAGATCTGAAGAAAGTTTATGGAATCTCATGTTGGTCTAAACCAAAGACAGTCCACCAAGTATGCTTATTTCTTGGGTTTGGGAATTTTTATTGTTGCTTTATCCACTACTATTCTGAGCTAGCTTGACCTCTCATCAACCTCACCAAAAAGAACCAACTGTTTTCTTGGAGACTATCTAAACAAAATACATTTGATACACTTAAATCTCGATTTACCTCACTACCTGTCCTTACTATGCCAGACTCCTCCCGATCTTTCCTTTTAGAAACAGATATATCAAAGTTTGCAACTGGAGCAGTACTCATGCAAAAGAACAAGAGTGGAAAAACTCATCTTATCTCTTTCTTATCCCAGAGCCTATTTGAGACTGAATGTCACTACCAGGTTTATGATTGAGAACTCTTAGCTATCATTTGTGCATTAGAGGAATATTGACACTACCTTCAAGGGTTTCTATTCACCACAACTATCTTTTGTGACTATCAAAACCTCACTTATTACTGGACTCCACAGAAACTTACTCCTCGATAAGCTAGGTAGATGTTATATCTTTCTGAATTCCCTATTCAATTGATACACTAGCCTGGAACACAGATTGTGGTTGCTGATACCCTGTCTAGATGACCAGATCACATGGAAGGGATTGAGGATGATAACACAAACCTTGTCATGCTTCTACCACATCTCTTTTCCTTTTATATCAGCTCGCCAGTAAAGCATGCTATCTCATTGGATAGTCTTATACGTCCTATTAACTTGGATCTACAAACTCACCTTCATGCAACACTAAACTCAGATCAGGTAGCATAGCAGATCACAAAACTCCTTTCTAACCCAACAATACAACCCAAGTTCAAGGACTAGCAATTAGAACAACAAGAGCAATATAACCTCCTTTTTTTCAAAGGCCAAGTTTATATCCCAGATGTCCAGGATCTTCGCCAACATATGGTGTCAACATACCATGATTTGCCAACTATGGGACATCCAGGAGAACTTGAGACATCCAATAAAGTTGAAACCTTATACTAGTGGCCTGGAATACATTAATGGATTAAGAGCTATTGTCACAAACTTCATTTAGTCATATCTCCACCAATTCTTCAACGATTCCCATGGTATTAAAACCAGCTTAAAGCCCTTAAGAAGACCTTTCAATCAATACCAGTCACGTCTCAAGGCGATCAATAATGACTGAGATATTAAGCAGATCAACTGGTAACCACTATGTTACCATTTATTAAATCGCTAATATCTTAGAAACCGCTGTGATTGATGCTTTGGTTCTAGGCTCAGCAGAAGCCTTTTTCATAATGCTCAGAATGAGCCTAAAAAAATCTCAAGGTGATTAATATTAGTGGAAATATGAAGGCCTCAATGTTTGCACATGGACTTCATTAATTATCCATAGATAGTCATCTGTTCTTTTCTTAGAACAAAGGACAGCCTCTATATGGTTAGGTTATCATTATTCCAGTACAAAGACACTACCATATATAGAACAATAGGTAGTAATCAGGTGATAATCTGTACTAGTACACAGACCATTACAATTGTGTATATAAGGACTCATAGTTTGAGGATTAGACCTCAGACTTAACAATATCTTTGCTACTTGTCTAACTTTGCTTTTTTGAAGCTTTTGAATATCAAATCAACCAATCACAAATCAGTAAGTGGCCTTTTGTGATAGCTATGTTAAAGGATATAGCAAGTGTCAACAGTTTAAAATTGATAGAATAGGACCTCCTCTCCTTTATCCAATTAATGGACCAATATCTCTTTGACCATTTGCTCAGTGTTCAATGGACTTCATCACCAGTCTCCCAACATCAAAAGGATTTGATAGTATTCTATCCATTGTTGACCATGGACTCACTAAAGGAATTATACTAGTACTATGCAAAAAAACTATTACAGCAGATGAACTGGCATCCATTCTCCTTACACACCTATATCGATAATTTGGGCTTCCTAACAAAATGATTTCTGACCAAGGACTATAGTTTGTAGCATGCTTATTCCAAGCCCTCTTGAATAAACTAGACATCAAGTCGTTCCTATCTACTGCATTCCATCTATAATCAGATGGGACCACTGAGCGATATAATCAGGAAATCGAAACATACCTTTCCATCTACTGCACAGCTCACCCCCACTTTTGGGTAGACTATCTTCTCTTTTTGGAATTTGCCCACAACTCACGACGATACTCAGACTGGCAAACAACTCTATTTGAGCTAATGTATGGGACTGCACCTAAGCCTGTTCCAACAGTCACTACTACATTAAACCTTTCAACAGTGAAATCGCAATTCGAATTCCTAGATAAAATCTAATAGGAGACAGCAGTAGCACATGAACTAGCAGCTAAACAGATGATAGCATATAGATCATCCCGGCTCCCTACTCTCAAGGAGAATAATTTAGCATAGTTGGACTCCTGGAACTTTAAACTACCTTACAAAAGTAGGAAAATCTCCTCAAAATATGAAGGCCCCTTTCATATCCTAGAAAGACTTGGTCCTCTTACATACCACTTGAAACTTCCCTCTGAATAGAACATTCACCCTGTATTCAATGTTGCATTACTAAAACCATATCACAAAACAACTGAACATGGCCCAAACAATCACTAGCAGATGTCAAAGTACATCAACAGAAAGAACTTACCAGAAGTAGAAAAAATTCTGGCACACCAAAGTCAAGGACGAAGTATCTAATACCTAGTTTGGTGGAAAGAACATGGAGCCTCCAAAGACTCCTGGGAGAATGAAAAGGCCCTACTATACATCAGCGACACTCTAGATGCCTATAAAACCTCCCATTACCTGAACCCAAACTACTCTTGAAGGACAACTTAGATCCATGTCCCCACAGCCAAGGTATACTCAATCTGGGCATCTTGAATATAGTAGAGAGGTAATGTTATGCACATTTTCTCCCTCTAACACTCTTCTACTTCGTGGTAGTAGTGGCTAATGTAGTTGATACACTTAGTCATCTAAAGCTGTAATTGTCATGTACATAGAATATATCTTAGCTAGTTCTTTATTGAATATTTGCTCTGACGACTTATTGATTCAAGACCTCAGACTCTCAGCAGGCTGGCAGATAGAGTAGAAGCCACAACAGTTGTAGTCCCACTCAATGTTCATAACACTTATCAATAGGATCTATTTAGGAATTGGTAACTCAAGGGCTCAAGATGATCAGTACTTCTTGGATTGCATTATTCTCTGTCCTAGAAATGATCAAGTCCATGATATCAATGAGGCCATTCTTCAATAGTTCAACCCAAATGCAGAGGTCCATATGCTAAGAAGTGTGGACTCTGTGTCTGAAGAAGATGGAGTGCACCATGCCTATCCTGCAGAGTTTCTTCAACAACTTAATGATAGTGGATTGCCTCTTGCTTTACTCTATCTTAAGGTTGGCTCTCCAGTTATCTTATTGAGGAACTTGGATCCAGGAGAAGGACTTTGTAATGGGACAAGAATGGTGGTGTTGAATGTGAGAAGAAAGGTACTCCAGTATAGGATTATCAGCAAGGACAGGAGATTTAGAGGCAAGGTGATATTGATTCCAAGAATCAGGTTATCACATAATGTAGAGACATTGCCTATGCCACTCAAGAAACTTTAATTCCCAGTCAGGCTAGCCTTTGCTATGACTATCAACAAGTCTCAAGGACAATCAGTAGAACATGTAGGGATTAATTTGCAGATATCAGTCTTCTCTCATAGATAACTTTATGTGACCTTTTCAAGATGTACTTCACCTCTGAACATTTCAGTACTTTTTCCAGAGCAGAGCCAAGAGAATAGAAGAACACTTAATATAGTATATAAAGAAGTATTTAATAGTATTAGATTATAAATTATATATGTATGTGACAATGGACTTGAGATTGATTTTTCTTATGATTTAAGAGATAAAGAGTGAGTTAGAAAGAAAATCCTCACAGACTATTGGAGGAAAGGAGCATAGCAACCTTTCAGACAATACTATCTGCTATTCCACAGACTGTTGTAGAAAGGAAGTATAGCAGACTGACTTTAACACAAACCTCACAAGCTAGGCCAAAGGCCTAGATGAAAACCTTGTGTGTAGTATGTGTACTGTTATGCTGCAAACAAATTTTCTGTAGAAGATAACATTTGATACACTTTATACCAATAGATTCTTATTTATAATTTACTCTAGAACCCTTTCTATAATCCTCAGAACATAATACTATATGATAAAGACATTGAGCAGGTGATAATCAACCTAGAGCTCATGCTGATACCTTGAGAGACAAATAGGATGAGTTGGCATTGGGTTACTAAGAAAGTTACTAAGGGACTATACTCTAGATCCACCTTTGAATGGACTCAGAAAGATGGTAGACTTGTACTCTAGAACCAGTGGTATTCAGATGATGAACTTAGACTAATAGACTTTGTGCTTATAAATAAGCATTGATGGTATCAGATCAATTATATTTAGATAAATGATCTCTGGGACGTGACTTGGAGATACTAGACATTAATGGAGACTTACTAATTGTTTAACAGATAAACAAGGAAGTCCAAATTACAAAGCAGCATCAAGAGAAGGATAGGATAAGAAGGAAGAATATTCTAGAAGAAAGCAGCAATAAAGATGTGTTATTTTTGATAGAAAGGACTTGATGAGGGGATGTATCATTATAAAAAAAGGAGAGAAATGTATAAGCCTCAGGAGTTTGGGAAGAATTAGTAAGAGAAGAAGTCAATGGAAATCCAAAAGTAGCAATAGTTCTCTTTTTATCTTTATTCTTTGAGTTTCAGCCATTTGTAATATCTTTAATATAGTATCCAGAGTACAATTGGATTAGAAAGGAACCTCTTGACTCTTACCTCTATCTACACTACCTCTGGAATTGTGAATGTGAATCTATTAAGAGTAAAAATACTAGGACTAGGGGGATGTCTTGAGAAAAACACTGAATATACCCAGAACTTGATCTAGAGAGAAATAGTAGATATAACCCAGGCAGGCTTCAAAGAGAATAGCAGACTGGGAAAGCTTGGCTAGGTACATACTTGGACTGTATCATACCTGTAAGGTTTGGTGTTAGGAATGCAAACAAGGGAGCAACTGAGTGTAAAGGGTCTATGAGTAATTAACTAACTATATTTTCCAGTTGAGTTTAGTCATGATGTGTAAAGGTTGACATTTTATGTTATGAACATCAAGTGGGACTACAACTATTATTAGCCATAGTCTGATAATGAGTGGCTAGTAGACAAGATGTTGGCAATGTTAGACAAGGACATTACTATATAGTAATGCATTGAATGTCTAAGGACTCTAAGAGATAATGGACTTACAGAACATACAGGACTCTTTGGAGAAATCTTGGACTATCCTTCCCTTTCTATCTTTGAACTTGTGCTAAATGGGACAACATTGGACTAATCTATTATTAGATAATGACTCAACTTGTTACTTCTATCACTGGACTATTACTTAACTAGTCACTCATAGTTACAATTAGTGTTACCACATTGTAATATAGTCACAATACCTAGTTAGGATAAATACAGACTAGAAAGAGAAGGGAACGGTGATAGGGATCAAAAGGTTTGATCACAAAACAAAGGTGAAAGCAAGGTCAAAGAGGCAAAATCTCCAAACTGCTTTACAATTGTGTACTAAACAAGTAGGCACTAAGAAGATAAATCAAATAATAGAGAGCTTACTAAAGATGAATGTCCAAAGAATAACCAAAACATATCAAATAGAAACCTAAGAAGAAAAGAACTATTTTTAGTATCTACTCAAGCAAACCCTCACTGTAATAGGATCCCTAAGGCATGTGTTCATCTTGTGCTGTGACACTACTACCCTTACCTAGTCTAGTAGCCTAGCTCACCATCGATACAGCAATACTATTTAGAACTCCTATGCCATCGTTGTTACACTGCAAGCGAATTTTCTATAGAAGATAATATTTGATATACTTTATAACAACAAATTCTTGATTAGAGTTTGCTCTAGAACTCTTTCTATATCCTCAAAACATACTACCATATAATAAAGACATTGAGCAAGGAAGAATTAAACCAGAGCTCATGTTGATATCTTGGGAGGCAAGCAGGGTGAGCTGGCATCAGGTTTAAGAAGAAAGTCATAGAAGAACTATGCTCTAGATCCATTATAGGGTAAAACCGACTTAGAGATATGGTGGACTAAGACTTTAGAACCAATAGTGTTTGGATGATGAACTTAGATAAATAGACTCTGATTGCAATTAAGCATTGATGGCATCAGATCAATTATATTTAGATAAATAAGCCCTAGGACACGACTCAGAGATACTAGACATTGAGTGGGGCTTACTAACTACTTAACAGGTAACCAAGGAGACCTCTCTTACAAAGCAATATTAAAGGGAGTAATAGGAGATCAGGAAGAATATTCTAGAGAGAAGTGACGATGAAGACATGTCATCTTTGATGGGAAGGATTTGATAAAGAGGACGCGTCACCATAAGGACGTGTTATTACTAGGAATTGGGATGGACTTAGCATGAGAAGAGGTTAAGAAAACATCAAAAGTAGTAATAGTTTCCTTTTTATATTTTATTCCTTGAGTTTCAGGGCTTTGTAATCATTTTAATATAGTATTCAGTGTGCAGTTGGATAGGAGAGAAACCTCTTAACTCCTACCTCCATCTACACTGCCTCTGGAATTGTAAATGCGAATCTATTGAGAGTAAGAAGACTGGGACCAGTGGGGTGTCTTGAGAAAAACACTGAATATACCCAGAACTCAATCTAGGGAAAAGATGCAGATGCAACTTAGGTAGGCTTTGGAGAGGACAGTAGGCTGGGAAAGCTTGGCTAGGTGCACACTTGGATTACATCACACCCATAAGGTTTGGTATTGGGGATGCAGACAAGGGGGCAACTGAGTGTGAAGGGTCCATGAGTGATCAACTAACTGTATTTCCAGAGGAGCTTTTGTCATGGTGTGTAAAGGTTGACACCTTAGGGAGGCTATGTGATGACAATCTAAAGAGATCTTACAATCCTTTTACAACCACCAACATATATTTTATTGGAGCTGCATATAATTCTTATTTCTCTAATTATTTATAAACCTTCATCTTTGATTATCTCCCCTCAGACCTTTAGCACACAATTGGGAGCTGGCACATCATTGTTTTGTTTGTTCCAGTGTACAATTCCCTTTTGCACCCTTTCAATGGGATATGCTGTTATGCCATTAGAGTATTTTCTGTGGAAAAGTAGTATAGAATAAAAGTTATAACCCTAGGTTTCACTATTGGAACCCACTCTAGAGACTTCCTACAAGCCCCAGATATAATCTAGACCCAAAATTGGGTACTTTTCTTAGGTAGTGACCGAGCTGCCACATGCTAGAATAGCATATACCTTGCGAGGCAAGACTGATGAGCTAGCATCAGGTTTCTCAGATATAGACTATTAATGTTGAAACTCTAGAAATCAGAGGCTCAGAGATATCTTTGGAATATGAGATAATTTCAATCTAGAGCAGACTTAGACTAATATGACATCAAGATGGTAGATTGAAAGTCTATCAGTGGCTAGTGATCCCATCACTGCTGGACTCAGTGAAGAAACAAACATGCTACTAGACGATGATTGTATTGCTGATGCTCAGACACACTGTCATGTGTTTCTAGACCATATTTGGAGTAGAAGGAAGCTAGTTCGGGGTTTGGGAAATAATGGGCAGGAGTGAAGTATGGAGGTAGAGTAGGATCACATAGTCATGTTTAGGAGGTATAGAAGACTGGAAGGTGATGGCTGTCATAGCCGTATAGTAGTGTCATAGAGGAGAGATGCGAGGGAGAGTGGTAGAATAGAGAGTTTCCTTTTCTATTTCTTTTTAATTGAGTCTCTAACATTTGTAAGATTATAATATATTTCTCAGAGTAGAGATTGATAG
>Ga0153971_1000221_pt1 | contig 10586 bp, 9 predicted proteins | sample TSGA055MetaG_FD_104686 | JGI IMG/M metagenome (GOLD analysis project Ga0153971, IMG submission 104686) | Attine ant fungus gardens microbial communities from Georgia, USA - TSGA055 MetaG | ecosystem: Host-associated > Fungi > Mycelium > Unclassified | place: USA: Georgia, George L Smith State... | reverse complement strand
TTCCGCTTCCCGCATATCAGACCTTTATGAGCGGAGATTTTCTGCTGGGTATTATATGGATCATCTGGGGTTGGCTGTGGCTTCTCTTCTTCATTTCCATGGGGCTTCAAAAATTTACAGAGAGCAAAGTCTTTTTGAGAGTCACGCAGGTCTCTATGATTATAGGCTTTTTCCTAAGCCTTTGGATTCCGTCACTTTATATGCTCAACGGCTGGTGGTAAAGGCCGCCTAAAGGAGCTCCCCTCATCATTATGGCGACGATACGTAGAAGCGTCGGTGCTGATGGGGGGTAGTTCTTTTAATATGACGATTGGGAAAATGCACCTCAAAAGTTGAAAAATGAAAGTTGACAAACACATCTTTATGATATAAAATTAAGTGCAACGGTATACGGTGAAGTGTATCCGGTTTGAATTTGGAGCAATGCAGCCCAAAAGGACATTTTGTCTTTTTGGGCTTTTTTGTTTGTTAGGACGGTATTTAGATTTAGCAAAATACTCACGGTGATAAGGTGGGGTGAAATGTTTTTATTTGACACATGTCCGCAAATATATTTTGGCCGGGATTCCTTGGATTATCTGTTGAAGGTGAAAGCTGAAAAGGCAGTGCTGGTGACAGATTCCTATATGGTATCCTCGGGCATGGTGGGCGAAGTTACCAGGCGGTTGGACGCCGCAAAAATTCAATATAAGGTTTATTCCGGCGTGACCCCCGACCCCAATATTGATGTAGTTGTTAACGGAATTCAGGTATTATTTGATTTAAAGCCGGATTTGGTTATAGCCCTTGGCGGCGGCTCGGCGATTGATACGGCGAAGGTTATGCTCAATGTGTGCTTTCGCATTAAGGCCCTGCTGATGAAGGAGCAGTATATAAGCAGGCCCGAATTTATAACGATACCGACAACAAGCGGAAGCGGATCGGAGGTGACGACCTACGCAGTCATAAGCGACGAGGAGAGAGGCATCAAAATTCCCATTTCCAACAGGAATATGGTTCCCGATGTGGCAATACTCGACCCTGAATTTACAAAAACGCTGCCCAAGGATCAAATTTCCTTTACCGGGATGGACGTTTTGACGCATGCTATAGAGGCGTTTGTTTCGGGAAATGGAAATGATTTTACAAATATGTTTGCAAAAGAGGCTGCCGAGATAGCCTTTCACACCCTGCCGGGGCTCTATAGCGACGCTTCTGATGAAAAGCTGCGTGAAAGAATGTATAACGCATCCACCATGGCGGGCCTTGCCTTTACAAATTCAGGACTTGGACTGTGTCATGGGATCGCGCACACAATCGGCGCCCAGTTTCATGTGCCTCACGGCAAAGCCAATGCTATAATTTTGCCCTATATCATTTTATTTAACTGCGGCATAGGCGAAGAAAGGCTGCGCGACGATATGATATTAAAATACGCGCACCTGGCTGAGAACATGGGGCTTGGTACCGGGAAAGAGCTTGGCAATATTGAAATGTGCAGGCTCCTTATAATGACCGTCAATGTGCTAAACGAAAGGTTTCGAATTCCCAAATCCTTCAAGGAGAGCGGAATCGACGAGGCGGAATTTAACAGGAATATTGAAATTATTGCAGATAAGGTTTTGGAGGATGCCTGTACGAAGACGAATCCGAGGCCTGTAACCAAAGGTGTGCTGATAGACCTGATGATGAAGATATATTCAGGGGAGCTTGATATTTGAGTAAGGCGTGGTGCCTTTTGTGTATTGCCCGGTTCTTCATGGCCGGTAAAATTAGACAAGCAGTGGCTTTTGAGCAAAAGAGCTTTATTGCATTGAGAAAAAGCGGAAAGGAATGTTTTATTTATGGAAAACCTAGATAGAGATTTGCAGTCAATTCAGGAGGTTCGTAATTTAGTAAGGGAGGCAAAGCAGGCGCAAAATGCGCTGGCCGCTTTTTCTCAGGAGCGAATAGACGGCATCGTTGCTGCTATAGCAAGGGCGGGGATGGATAACGCCGCCGAGCTTGCACGGCTTGCCCATGAGGAGACGGGCTTTGGTATCGTTGAGGACAAGGTGATCAAAAACATCTTCGCATCCCAGTCTGTATATGACTCCATAAAGGATATGAAGACAGTGGGGGTGATAAGTGAGGATAAGGGCGATAGGGTTGTTGAAATAGCTGTCCCCATGGGAGTCGTGGCAGGAATTATCCCCTCCACGAATCCTACATCAACTGTCATATATAAGGCCATGATATCCATTAAATCCGGCAATTCCATAGTCATCTCACCCCATCCCGGCGCGAGGAAATGCATTTTGCGTACGGCAGAAATAATAAGGGCGGCGGCTGAGGAAGCGGGCTGCCCAAAGGGCGCTATCGGCTGCATTGAGCTGAGTACGATTGAGAGCACCAATGAGCTGATGAAGCAGGCGGATATTATTCTTGCTACAGGCGGCTCCGCCATGGTCAAATCCGCCTATTCGTCGGGCACCCCCGCAATAGGCGTCGGCCCAGGCAACGGCCCGGCATTTATTGAGAAAACCGCCGATATAAAGCTTGCCGTCAAGCGCATTTTGGACTCAAAAACCTTTGATTACGGAACCATATGTGCCTCTGAGCAGTCCATTGTCACGGAGACCTGCATTAAAGAGCAGGTTGTAGAGGAGCTGATAAGGCAGGGCGCATATTTCCTCAAGGATGACGAAAAGGAAAAGGTATCTGGGGTGCTGATGCGCGCAAACGGAACCATGAACCCGCAAATTGTGGGGAAATCCCCGCAGCATATCGCAAATCTGGCGGGAATAAAGATACCGGACACTGCAAGAGTCCTTGTGGGAATTGAGGACTCCGTCGGGAGCAAAGCGCCGTTTTCAAAGGAAAAGCTCTGCCCTGTTCTTGCCTTTTATGTAGAGGAGGATTGGCAGTCTGCCTGCGATAAGTGCATACAGATACTGGAGAACGAGGGAGCGGGGCACACAATGATGATCCACTCCAATGATGAAAGTATTATACGTGAATTTGCACTTAAAAAGCCGGTCAGCCGCATTTTGGTGAACACACCGGGTTCACTTGGCGGCGTAGGCGCCTCGACAAATCTGGTGCCCGCCCTGACGCTTGGCTGCGGAACCGTAGGCGGAAGCTCAACATCCGACAACATCGGGCCGCAGAATTTAATGAATATAAGGCGAGTGGGATACGGCGTAAGAGAGAGAGAGGATGTAGAGGCGGCAGTTAAGGTCGGCGAAGGCCCTTCGGCACCTGGCGATGGCAGCGCGGAAATAGTAAATGCCGTGCTCAACAAGGTCATGGAAAGGCTCAAGGAGATATAAAAGCCGGCTTGTTTACGTGGGATGAGTATATTTTACTAACGATAGATTACAATATGAGCAGCCGTATCTGCTCAATCATATTACTTCCATAATTTAATTCTATACAAAATCCAAATATACATTGACAATTCGGCCCGAACTTGTTAAAATGAAAAAAACTTAAATATTAGCCGATGCGATGGAGTGTTGGCTTTGAAACGGAAACGGGCAATGTTAGCTCCGGAGTCTTGACTCTGGAGCTTTTTGTTTTTTTATCAATAAGCATAGGAGAAGATTGAATATGGATGTATTTGATGATAAGCAAAGGATCATTCAGGAATTTGTTCCAGGTAAGCAGGTAACGCTGGCGCATGTCATTGCAAGCCCCGACCTGACCTTGTATTCAAAGCTCGGGCTTATTGAAGAGGCGGGCGCCATCGGGATCTTTACTATAACGCCCAGTGAAGGAGCAATGATAGCGGCGGATATATCAACAAAGGCAGCGAATGTTAAAATTGGCTTTGTTGACAGGTTTAACGGCTCCCTTTTGATTGTGGGTGACGTATCGGCGGTAGAGGAGGCGCTTCAGGCAGTGATGGATCTGCTATGTGACAAAATGGGGTTTGCCTCTGTTCCCCTGACAAAGTCATAGTATAATAAACGCAGAGACAAGTATAATAAGCAGCAGAGGATAAGACGGGTTTTATATGGATAAAGTGAAAAGCAGAATAATACTTATTGGAAGATCCGGCGCCGGTAAGACGACTTTGTGTCAGGCTATTAATGAGCAGGATATAAAATACCACAAGACCCAGACTGTACAGGTATACAATCAAAAAATGATCGACACGCCGGGCGAGTATCTTGAACGCAGAAAATACAGAGGGGCGCTGATGGTAGCCTCAACGGACGCGGGCACCATATTATTTGTACAGGATGCAACGGAGGATGGAACCATGTTTCCGCCGAATTACTCTTCTACATTTACGAAGCCCGTTATAGGTGTTGTGACAAAATGTGACCTTGCAGACAAAACCCAGATAGAAAACGCAAAGAAATATTTAAATTTTGCTGGGGTGAAAAGGATTTTTGAGACCAGCAGTATAGATGGTGACGGAATCACTATACTAACAGAATACATTGGATTATAAAAATAGGAGTGACGTATTATGGATAAGGACGCACTTCGTGTAATCATTGCTGATGACGAGCCTATAACCCGTATGGATATTAAGGAGTTGCTTGAAAATGCAGGATATGCGGTTATCGCGGAGGCTACGGACGGGTTTGAAGCGATAGAGGTGTGCAGGCAGCAGCGCCCCGATTTGGTGCTGATGGACATTAAGATGCCCTTCCTTGACGGCATTTCCGCCTCCAAAATAATAAGGGACGAAGAGTTAACGGAAACAATCATACTCCTCACTTCATACAGTGAAAGGAAGCTTGTCGATGAAGCCAAGGACGCAGGGGTCGGCGGGTATCTGGTAAAGCCAATAGACGAAAAATCGCTTATTCCGAATATAGAGCTGGCGGTGGCCAGAAGCAAGAACATGGTAAAGCTAAAACGCGATATGGAGAAGATTTCGGAACGGCTTGAGAGCAGGAGCACCATAGAAAAGGCCAAGGGCATAATAATGACCAAGGAGAGCATTACTGAGCAGGAGGCATACGACTATATCAGAAAGCTCAGCCTTGATAAGTCGATGTCCATGAAGCGGGTTTCTGAGATACTTCTCATGCAAAACGGAGAAAAGAGATGAGAACAATCCATTCACTTTGCACCCAGTATACAGAACTTGCGCCTGATGAGATCGAGACCATTGTTCATCTATCCTCAACGCTGCAAATTATAGCAAATCTTGAGGATGCAGATATGTTTATTGACTGCCCCGCATCCGGCGGAGACGCTATAGTTGTAGCAGAGGCAAAGCCGTCGTATGTCTCATCCTCATACAAAAAGAGTATCGTGGGGCTTTTGGCAAAGTCAGAAAATGAGCCGGCGGTTGCGAGGACATTCAGGCTAGGCATAGCCACTAAGCAGATGAAGGCAGTGACACAGGAGAGCGCCAGAGTGGTGCAGTCGGTTGAGCCGATACGCAACGGTGACAGGGTAATCGGAGTGCTCATACAGGAAAAGCATATTGATGAGCAAAGGCATGCAATTGAGCGCCTGAATGTTTCAAACCGGAGCTACAAGCGCATTTCAAATTTAGTGGCCAAAGTGAGCGATGAAAATAGCTGGCTCACAGAATGTATTGACGAGGCACTTCTGATGGTGGACAAAAACGGGATCGTCACATTCTGCAACTCCCTTGCAAAAAACCTTTACAGAGAATTGGGCTTTGTAGACGAGATAATGGGGCAGTATTATGAGCGCATCCGCATTGCGGATGATACAACTGAAGGCATTGGCGAGCGCTCCTTTGTGGAAATCTCCGTAGGAAATCGTTTTTTAAGCATCAAGCATGTACGGATAGACATCCCTGATATGTCCTATATTGTCATAATAAAGGATATCACAAACATAAAGGAGCAGGAAAAGGAGCTCATTTTAAAATCAGTTGCGATCAAAGAAATGCACCACAGAATAAAAAACAACCTCCAGACTGTTGCGAGCCTTTTAAGGCTGCAGGTGAGGAGAAGCGATAATGACGAAACCAAGAAGGTCCTTGCTGAAAGCATGAACAGGATACTGGCAATTGCGACGACCCATGAGCTTCTTGCCCGAAGCGGTGTGGACGATGTAAACATCGCCGAGGTAATCTTAAATGTAAAAAACAGCACCAACAGATACCACTCCAGCGGGAATTCCAATATTACAATACGCCTTGAGGGTGATGACTTTAATGTTGAGTCGGATTTGGCGACAACAGTGGCGTTGGTTATAAATGAGCTCTTGCAAAACAGCCTTGAGCATGCTTTTCCGGACGGCAGTGAGGGCCTAATCAGGATAGTCGTTGAAAAGGGCGATCTTTACTCAAAAATTCAGATTATAGATAACGGCTCCGGCTTTAATATCCGTCAGGCGGAAAATGCCGGGAGGGAGCATCTGGGATTATCCATTGTCAAATCTCTTGTAACCGATAAGCTCAGGGGGAACCTCTCCTTAGAATCAGACGAGAACGGTACGAACGTGGAGTTCACCTTTATAAACAATTTAATGTGTTCCGATGTAACGTAGCAGAGGAATTATATAAATGAGTGATGCAGCTCAGATAGAGGGGTACCCTGTATTTGGGCTGCTATTATTTTTCCCTAGTCGGCGGAGAATGGAGTGACGTGCTTGAAGGAGATTATTTTAAGTGTTGGCATAGACATCGGAACATCCACGACCCAGATGATTTTCAGTAAGCTCACCGTTGAAAACCGGGCAGGCAGCTATATGGTTCCACGAGTCGAAATAGTCGAAAAAGAGATTGTGTACAGAAGCGGCATATATAACACCCCGCTAATCTCAGATAATGAGATTGATGCGGGAAAAGTCAGGGACATAGTGGTAGCGGAGTACGCGAAGGCCGGAGTGTCGCCGGAAAATGTAAAGACGGGCGCTGTGATCATAACGGGCGAGACGGCAAGAAAACAAAACGCGAATCAGGTCCTGGGCTCAATGAGCAGCCTGGCCGGTGATTTTGTCGTAGCTACAGCGGGTCCCGACCTTGAGGCGGTTTTATCGGCCAAGGGTGCGGGAGCGGATAAGCTGTCCGAGGAAAACAGATCCGTGATCGCGAATCTGGATATAGGCGGAGGGACCACAAACATCGCCCTTTTTGAAAAGGGCAGACTGAGAAGCACCTGTTGCCTTGACATTGGAGGCAGGCTGATAAAAGTAGAAAGAGGAATCATAACTTATATTTACCCTAAAATTCAGCTGCTCGCCAAACGGCACTCGATTTTGATCGAGGCCGGGGAAACGGTGAGAACAGATAAGATAAATAAGATATGCGACATTATGGCAGACCATCTTGCCCAGGCCGTTTATCTGACGGAGCAGGATGATTTTCATAAAAGCCTTTATACAAACGGCGGCGGGCAGCTTGCGCCGCAGCCGGGGATAGAGGGAATAGCGATATCCGGCGGTGTTGCTGATTTAATTGACGATAAGGGAGCGGGAGATGATTTCCGTTACGGCGATATCGGCGTTTTTCTAGGCAGGGCAATTGCCCGCAGTCCCAGCTTTTTGGGCATAAGGCGCTATCTTGCGAAGGAGACCATTAGGGCGACGGTAGTGGGCGCCGGAACCCACACAACGGAGGTCAGCGGGAGCACAATTGCTTACTCAAAGGGTAGGCTGCCCGTTAAAAATATACCTATTCTAAAAATAAACGAGGAGGAAGAGGTGTCCCTTGATGACCTGAAAGGTTCGATAAAAAGTCAGCTGCCCATGTATATGATGGAAGGACAGCCGCAGCCGATAGCAGTTGCGTTAGCCGGATATGCGCGCATAAGCTTTAGTGAAATTCAGAATTTGGCTCAGGCCATATTGGATGGTGCCGTGGAGGTGGTACAAGGTCAATATCCCCTGATAGTGGTTTTAGAGGCGGACATAGGCAAGGCATTGGGCAATGCCCTGCTTGCAAAGCTTAACGGAAAATCGGATGTAATTTGCATAGACCGTATTCACACACAGAACGGGGATTATATTGATATTGGCGAACCGATTGCAGACGGACAGGTAGTTCCTGTAGTTATAAAGACCTTGATTTTTAACTCATAGATATCAGAGAGGTGAGCAGATTTGATTCTCAAGACCAAGCTTTACGGACGCACATACGAGTTTAAGTCATTAAGGGAAGTTATGGCCAAGGCAAATGAGGAGAAGTCAGGCGACCGGCTCGCCGGCATTGCCGCAGAATCAGCCGAGGAACGGGTGGCTGCAAAGGTGGTGCTTTCCCAAATAACGCTTAATGATTTGCGCAACAATCCCGCCGTGCCCTACGAGGAGGATGAGGTAACGCGCATAATTCAGGATGGGGTAAATGAGTCAATTTTTTCAGAACTGAAAAACATGACCGTGGGTGAGTTCAGAGAGTGGATTTTGGACATAGGAACGGATACCTCCGCGTTGCATCGTGCCTCAAGAGCCATGACAGGAGAGATCGTTTCCGCTGTTTGCAAGCTAATGAGCAATCTTGACCTGATTTATGCCGCCAAAAAAATCCCTGTTAGCGCCCGCTGCAACACGACAATTGGATTGCCGGGTACCTTTTCATCCCGTTTGCAGCCAAACCACACAACCGACGACCCGACGGGAATTCTGGCGTCCCTCATGGAGGGCTTCAGCATGGGCTGCGGCGACGCGGTGCTTGGGCTAAACCCCGTTGACGACTCCGCCGAGAGTGTGGCAAGGGTATTGAATACATTTAACGATTTCAGAAACAAATGGGAGATCCCCACCCAGATTTGTGTTTTGGCCCATGTTACGACCCAGACTGCGGCGGTGGAAAAGCTGGGCGCCCCCATAGACCTCATGTTTCAGTCCATTGCGGGATCCCAAAAGGGCAATGAGGCATTCGGGCTGACAACAAAAATGCTTGAAGAGGGGCGGCAGATGGTTTTAGAGCGGGGCACCTGCACCGGGCCGAATGTTATGTATTTTGAGACGGGACAGGGCTCGGAGCTCTCTTCAGAGGCGCATAACGGATGGGATCAGCTCACGATGGAGTCCAGATGTTACGGCTTTGCAAAAAAATATGAGCCCTTTTTGGTCAACACCGTTGTAGGCTTTATCGGCCCCGAGTACCTATATGACTCAAAGCAGGTGATAAGGGCGGGCCTTGAGGATCACTTTATGGCAAAGCTCACCGGGGTGCCGATGGGCTGTGACGCATGCTATACAAACCACATGAAGGCCGACCAAAACGATATTGAGAATCTTGCGACACTGCTGGTCGCTGCCGGCTGTAACTACATTATAGGAGTCCCCCAGGGTGATGACTGTATGCTCATGTACCAGTGTACAAGCTATAATGATGCGGCCGCCCTCAGGGAGGTGTACGGACTTAGGCCCATAAAGGAATTTGACATGTGGCTTGAGAAGATGGGATTTTCTGAAAACGGTAAGCTGACGCCTCTTGCAGGTGACGCCTCCGTATTTCTGTCAAAGTAGAGGAGGTGCTCATTTATGGATCAAACGGATTTGAGAAATGTTGTCGAGCAGGTGCTTAGGGAGATGAGCATTACCGCTGTCCCGGAGCCGGTGCAGCCGCCTGGATATAAAGAAAGCGGCGACACCGCTCCCGCGGCGGCTCAGGGCAGCACAGAGATAGAGGACGGCTTTGTCCCGGATATTACGGAAACTGATATCAGAGAGCAGTATTTGGTAAAAAACCCGCGGCACGGCGAGGAATATGCTGAGCTGAAGCTGCATGCCCCGTGCAGACTGGGTATAGGCAAGGCGGGCGCCCGGGTGAGGACAACCCCCCTGCTGCAATTTCGCGCCGCCCACTCAGTGGCGCAGGATGCGGTGTTCAGCGATGTGGATCACGAATTCGTGGAGCGAATGGGGTTGTTTACAGTCCGGAGCCAGTGCGAGAATAAGGATATATATTTGACACGCCCCGACCTTGGCAGGCGGTTAAGCGAGGAGAGCGTCAAAACCCTGAAGGAAAAGTGCAAAAAAGGGGTGCAGCTCCAGCTTTTCGTGGCAGACGGCCTATCCTCCGCCTCGGTTGCGGCAAATGTGGCGGATCTTCTCCCGTCCATCGAGCAGGGCCTTGACCGAAACGGCATTCGTTACGGGAATCCGTTTTTCGTCAAATACGGACGCGTAGGCGTGATGGATGAGGTTTCCGAAGTTCTGGACGCGGAGGTTACCTGTGTTCTAATCGGCGAGCGACCGGGGCTCATTACCGCCGAGTCAATGTCCGTATATATTGGGTACAGATGCACCATCGGTATGCCCGAGGCGAGGCGGACGGTGGTATCCAATATACACAGAGAGGGTACAAATCCTGCTGAGGCCGGAGCCCATGTTGCAGATATCATAAAGAAGGTGTTGGACAACAAGGCGAGCGGCACGGAGCTTAAAATATGAGGAGGCCTTAGCAGTGAAAAGAGATCCCGTTAAAGCGTCAGTAATGGCAACAAAAATAATCCCAAACGCCGACCCTCATCTGGCGGAGAAATTGAGGCTTGCCCCTGAACAGAGATCCATTGCACTCATTACCTCCGATTCCGACGATGTGACCTACACGGCGCTTGATGAGGCGACGAAGGCCGCCGATGTGGAGGTAGTATATGCAAAAAGCTTCTATGGGGGCGCCTCCAACGCCAGCACAAAGCTTGCCGGAGAAATAATTGGGATACTGGCAGGGCCTG
>Ga0153971_1000217_pt1 | contig 10701 bp, 8 predicted proteins | sample TSGA055MetaG_FD_104686 | JGI IMG/M metagenome (GOLD analysis project Ga0153971, IMG submission 104686) | Attine ant fungus gardens microbial communities from Georgia, USA - TSGA055 MetaG | ecosystem: Host-associated > Fungi > Mycelium > Unclassified | place: USA: Georgia, George L Smith State... | reverse complement strand
ATAGTCTGAGGATTAGACCTCAGACTTAACAACATCTCTTGTTATTATCTAAACCTTGCTTGAACTCTCTTGAAGAACTCTTTTCTCAAATCACAAATCAAGTAAGTAACCATTTGTGATATCATTATTTATATTTCTTTTCTTTTCTTTTTCTTTTTCTTTGGACTTACAACTACAAGGTGGAGTGTGGGAAAGTATCACATGACTTTGTCACAATGGTGTGACGGATGGTCACAGATGGTCACGTCACAAGTCACAGTCACAAGGTGTCACATAACTAGAGTAACATGAGGACCATGGGAGAATAAGCGCATAGCCACAGTAGTAAAGTATATAAGTAGGTAGAGAAATGAGCAAGAACTCCATTGAGTTCTCTTTGTTAAACTCTGAACAAAGAGACAGTTGGCTTAATTCCAGTCATCAGACTTTAGACGCTGACAAAGAGAAAATTTGGAAAATGCAAAAGAAGCAATTGAGGAATTTGAGAAGGAATATTAGCGAGATATGGAAGATGTAGTAAGACAAGAACATGAGAAAGGAACATTTAGAAGAGAAGAATTGCCAGGAAGATTTACAGCAAGAAAACTATTTAGATGGTTAGACAAGAGGTACAACCAAGAATACTGGGGTAGGCTAGAGAGAAATTAGAGACAGTGGAAAGAAAAACAATTAGGGGAAAGAAAAATAGAAATAATCACAGAGAAAGAAGAAACAGAGGAAGAAAATTCAGGAATTAGAGAATGGACAGAAGAAGATAGGTAACATAGTTGATTCATATTACAAGTTATAGGAAAAAAATTCCTCAAGACAAGGAAACTTAAGAGGGGGGTGGTGTCATGACTTGGCAAAATGGCTAAGTTATTATTTAATATTTCTTTTCATTTTATTTTAGTTTCTGATTATTATTTTTCTTTTCTTTTTCTTTTCTTTTATTTTCTTATTGATGGACACATGAGAGGAAAGTGACTCATAGGGAAGCATAGGATAAAAGGGAAGGGTTAGGATTACTCTTCATGTATAAATAGTATACAGAATCTAACAGAAACTCTATTGAGTTGTCCTTGTCAAATGCTGATAAAGGAGTAGTTGGCTTTGTTTCAGCTTAGGAGTTGGCTATTCTGACACCCAAAAGCCCTTAAAAAGACCTTTTGATCAATACCAGTCACATCTTGAGACAATTAGTAATGGCCAAGATATTAAGTATATTAACTAGTAACTATTATGTTACTGTTTATTAAATCGCCAATATCTCAAAAACTACCATGATCAATGCTTTGGTTCTAGGCTCAACAGAAGCCTTCTTCATAATGCTCAGAATGAGTTTAGAATGACCTCAAGACAATTAATATTAGTGGAGATATAAAGACCTCAATGTTAACAAGAATAAATTGTGCAGGTAATGTCAGAACAGAGTAAAGTGTGTATTTGGATCACCTAGGATCCAGATAAGAAGGCTTATTTAATAGTAAGCACATATACTACATATCTAGGATCTAGATAAGAAGGCTGGATCCTAAGGGAGATAATATATGACTTTTATACTAAGAAACTATAGGCACGTATCCATGCTACTAATAATATATTAAAAATGGCCATATTTGAGACAATAGAAACAAAACAAACTCATTCTTAACAACAACAATGACTTGCTATCTAGATAACTTTCTTTTAACAAATGTTTGCACATGGACTTCATTAATTACCCATAGATAGTTATCTGTTCTTTTCTTAGAATAAAGGATAGCCTCCATAAGGTTAAGTTATTGCATTTTCAAGTACAAAAGCACTACCATATGTAGAATAATAGGTAGTAGCATATGATATTCTGTCCTAGTGCACAGATCATCATTTTTCTGTATTTAAGGACTTATAGTCTGAGGATTAGATCTCAAACTTAACAACATCTTTTGTTACTTGCCTAACTTTGCATTTTTGAACTCTTTAAAGTATCAAAGCACCTATCACAAATAGTAAGTGACCATTTGTGATAGTTACATCTCTCCTCTAATATAACTTCACTAAAAACCTTAACCAGACCCTCTAATAAGGAGCATAGAGATATTAAGTGTTAGATATAAACTTCAAGTTGAATATATTCAAGTGTAAGGTCTAGAGTCTTAACAGTTATAGTCTTATTGAATATCAAGTTTGGTAAAGAACTAAGCCCCCTTGACCTTGTTAATTAATTCCTAGATCAGTAGTAAGGGATATTTGTTTTTTATTATTACTTTATTGAGTCATCTATAGTCTTGGACTGGTCTGAGTGAGCTATCTTTTTTCTTCACAAAAAAGTAATACTACACAAGGTAATTTTGAAAAGCAATCTAGTTCCTTTTATTCTTTTATGCTCAGAGAATATACTTTACAGTCTTTCAAAGTAGCTCTAGGAATGAGTTTGATAGCATGATCCTAGGGTCTTCAAGAGGGTAATTTGTTGAATGCCTTTTTATCAAATATTTCTTTCTTAAATTCCTAATATTCTTCTAGTACTACATCTTCGATTTTTTTTTCTTTACTTTCTTCTTTAATACTTTTAATCTCTATTTCATTCTGTCTTAACATCTTCTCTTCCATATTGACAAACAATATTCTTTCTCCTTCTTCAATTTCATTTGTTTTCTCTTTAATGTCTTCTGGTTCTTTCTTAATAGATACTCTTCTATACCAATGTCTGCATTTGTCAAGGTATAGCTTTGATGATTTCCAGTCAATAGATGGATTATGCTGTTAGAGCCATTTATGTCCAAGAAATACATCTCTTTCTCCAAGATCAGTCACTGAGAATTGAATCCTCTTAATATGATCTTTTATCATGTTTATATTAACTGTATTTGTAATGCTTCCTGATTTATTGATTGTCCTATTAGCATTATAAGGTTTTCATCTGGGTCTCCAGCCCATCCAGAACCCTCTACTAATTCTGTGTTATTAAGTTTGTGCTAAAGTCAGTCCACTATGCTCTCTTCCTACAATAGTCTATGTAACAGTAAGTAGTATTGTCTATCAGGTCGCTTTGCTCCCTTCCAACAATAGTCTATGATACAGTAAGTAATATTGTAAGTCAGATCGCTCTGCTCCCTTCCTACACTAGTAGTTTGCACTGTTGTAAGTCAGGTTGCTCTGCTCCCTTCCTACAACAGTAAGGCCACAGTCAGTTCGCTTTTCTCACTGCCTGTTCTAATTTATCCTAATTTATTTGAATTTATTCTGAATTTATTTGCATTTTTGAGTGAAAAGAGAGAGAATGCTGACTAATGCTTGTAAAGCATTGGCTAAGCATTGGCTAAGCAGGCATCATCCCACGTTCGGTGCAGCATACATACTAGATAGCAAGTAATTGGAAATGGCAACTTCTAGGTATTAATTCTATTTTCTTGAATAAATTTCCTACTGATGCATAAACTGGTATAGCCTAAGTCAATGAGTACTACTTTTGTAAAGGATTTTGTGGTATCAATGGTCATTAAGTATATCTTGATATTAAGTTATTTGTTTCCCATCTGTTTTAAGATCAGAGGTTCTTCTAGGAATCAGAGTACAAGGATAACTTCTCTATCTATCATCTCATTCAATTCTCTTATTTTCTTTTCATTGCATTTATTTCTTCTTAATTGGTGAGCCCATACTTTAAAGATCTCAATTGCTGTCTTTGTATTCTTCTCTTTTAGCCTCTTCACTATCCATTCAGCAGTATATTCTTTTGTCCTTCCAAAATCTCATTTCCCAAAGTATTCTAGAAGCTCTTTTATTGATATTTTTGGTAACTTCACTTTTCTTATCATGAGACCTTGCTTTGGAATTATCAGTATCAACTTCTCTGTCTTTTCCTTTGATTCTAGGCACCTTGCAACAGGGGTATTTTCTTTTTCTGTCATAAACCCTTGTCTCAGAACTGTTAAAACTGAAATTTCCTTCCTTCTCTTTATCTCTTCAATAATTGCTCTTAGTTCTTCTTTTGTTATTCTCTTTATTATGTTTTGCTTTCTCAACTCATCAATAACTATTCTGAATGCCCAGTCTAGTAAGTCTTTGAGTTGTTGCAAGAAATCTGAAATCCCAATAGATTTGACTGTTGTTTAGTTTCTTCCTTTGGTTAAGTTCATTTTGCAACTGGTTACTCTGATTTCTAGGGGTGTCAGTTTGGTTTTGTCTATTAATATGCTAAGGTTTCTTGATAGATTGATCAGAGAGTCTAAGTTCATTTTTGTTGTGTTATTAGAGCTTCTATTTTGTTGAGAGTCAATTTTCTAGGTCTAATAAATTCCAATAGTAATAAGTATGATTTCGAGTGTCAAGGTGATTGTCCAGAGAGTAGGTTCATATTTGGTGAGTATCATGACAGATTTTTGAGTGAATTTTCTAGACTAAGTGTTAGGTAGGGGAAAATTGGAATATAGATATGTGTTGTGTCTGAGAAAGATAATTGAGGTTAGTCTTGATCTTATGTTATGATCTCAAACCCTATATTAGGGAATTCAGGATATATATAACTAGGTCAATACTAAGGAACACTATACTACAAGGGTCTCATATACATGTACAAACATGTGTCATGTATGAGGTAGACATAAATAGGAGAAGTTGTTATAGCTTGAGTCCTACCTTGAGGAACTAAAATCACTCAAAGATAGAAATATCTATGAAGTTGTAGATCTTCCTAAAGAAAAAAAAGTGGTTAAGAACCACCAGGTATTCAATATTAAGACTGATGGTTATTATTGATCTCATCTTGTAGCCAAAGGATTTTATCTATTTACTTTGCCTTTGGTAGAAGGTAGAGCTCTTGATATGGCTTTGTCTCACAGATGCTTCTTTCACTCTTATCACCAACATCGTTGGTAGTGCCTAAGTGTAGTCTAGCATATTTTACTGTTTGAAACTATTATCCATCATAAATCCAAATATTGATCACACAACTGTTAGACCTGACAACATCGCTTTCAACATAGAAGTGAACCAACCTTCCACATAACACGAGACCAACATCCCTAGAGAACCCGTTTCCCCCATGGATGATAACTCCATGCTCTTAGAGGAGGATTACACTACCCACATCACCTCTCAGAACAACATAGATGAAGATGTTGTCTACTCTCTCCCCTCTCAAACGTTCTATCATTTGACTTTGTACTGCCCCTCTCCCAAACTCTACATGTTTCCAACAAGGAGAACCCTGGCCTTACCCCAACAACTAATACAATCACATCAACAGAACCCTCCCCTCCCACGGTCATCCCTTACAGCACCAATATCCTTGCTGATCCTACTCTGTGGGATGGCAATTTCACAGCTACATTCCTATTTGGCACAAATGAGTTCCTAAATAGTAACATCAATAATATTTCTTGTTCACTTCAACACATGGCATGCTTCCTTAGGCAATACAATCTTAAAGGATACAACAGAAACAACATTAAACAACTAGACCCCTTTGAACAATCAGCCTGGGACTTCATATTGGCCATCTTCAAATCAGGATAGGATATTCTTATAACTGCTAACAAGTCAACCATCAGAGGTAACATCACAAAAGAATTTGGCAAGGCAACCAATCTCCCATTAAGAGAAAACATTCGTTATGGCACTTACATCAGTAAGGTACCCCCCCTATCCCATCCTGCCCTTTAAAGAAAGTCTTGGAAAAGACAAAGGTACTCCAATGAAGCATCTCTACTAAAGATAACTCCCACGTTTCATATGCTCAGGCTGCATCATACATTACAAACGCCCTCAAGATCAAAGAAGCTTTTCCCGCTCTACCAAATAAGAAAGTTCTTGAAATGCACAACACAGCTTTTGCACAACCTGTCAACAAAACCAAGAAAGTCTAATACACTACAAAAGGACCTTCTAGAAAACAGGCCATCATCCCGGTACCCAACGACCTGGCTGAAAACATTATAGGTGATGCCAGTACCCATATTTTCCAAATCAATGCCCTGCTGAAGAACATCAAATTATCAATGTGTTCGGAATTCATCCGTCCTTGTTCTGGTGGAATCGCCATTATTACTAACAATGTACCAAACCCTAGTGACCTTTTTGTCATAGAAAAATATTTCAAGTCAGTCAAGGGTATTAACAGCAATGATATTCCAAGTCCCCGACTTCCTCAATCAAAATTGTACCTGAAAATCATGGGCCTTCCCTACTTACGAGCTGATGGCAACAAAATTACCAGTGAGAACATCATAGACTTCATGAAATACTTAGACCTTTTCAAGAATATTCCCCTGGCCACCAAACCATGCATTATCAAAGCATCCCCCAAGTCAGATATGGCCATCATATGGTTTGATATATGGGACACCCAGAATGGTTCCAAAGCCAAACTGTTAATTTATTATTTTTTTAACTTAGGTCGATATATTGCCATGGTCAGAGCAACTAACATGAACCAAGGGGTCCCCCAGTGTCACAACTACTGGAAATGGGGCCATTTCACCTATTCTTGCAGAGTTTATAGATCACAATGCCAAAAGTGCAGTAGACCACACAAACTTGAATACCACAGAGATCTAGCATGGTACTGCAAGGCTAACTTCAAACTAAACCCCCCCCTGACTCGAAACTGCCCAGGGCCTACTATGCTCTCACTCCTTCAAATACATCAATTGTAAAGGCGAACATATGGCTGATGACTACAAGTGTCTCTACTAAAGAACAGAGACTAGCACTTAAAGAAGGCACAGGAAACCCAGGAAACTAGGGCTAATTCAATTTGCCTAGCCATAGGTAGTAAGAAACAATGATTAAAGAAACCCTAAAAATATTTTCACAGAACGTCAGAAAAAACAAAATCCTAATGAGCATTATATTAGAAAACAACAAAAACACCACGGATGTCATCCTCGTCCAAGAACCACCTAAGTCCCTTATCCAACACGTTCCGAGTCATACTGACCCTCTAGGAGACCCAATATATAGTACTTCTAACCATCCTGACTGGACCTTATTTATCAGACAGGACCCAGCTCAGGTAATCAATTACTGAGACATCAATGTTCTAGCCTTCTATTCTGGCCAACGCATTAACCATAAACATTTATTCTGATGACAACCAAAACACTCTAATGTTCCTCAATCGAAACATTATTAATCTAAATGATACTGTTGTCATAACAGGTGATTTCAACATAAGAGATAACGATTGGGATCCCAACTTTTCTCATCACTCTATTCATACTGAGGATTTAGTCACTTTAGCTGAAAGCCTAGGTTTAGAACTCTCACCCCCCCTCAACCCCGGTCCAACCAGATTTGCAGATAACCCGCATGATACTAACTCTGTTATAGACTTAGTTTTCATCAACCCCAATAATCCAGGTTTCGGCTAACATTCCTTTCATCCTGAATTATGCAGACCCTCAGATCACATTCTACTCACTATCGAAGTTGGCATCAACGAGTCTAACATTGATAATACCATCTGGTCTATATGCAAAGATAGCGAAGAAGAAAAGAACTTTATCAAAGCTATAACTAACAATATACTCGCCCTCGATACCTCAAATATCACGTCCAAAGAAAACCTAAAAATAACTGTCCAATGACTTGCAAACATCTTCAACAATGTATGGTACTCCTAAGCCAAAAAGAAACACATCACAAAACATTCTAAAGAGTGGTGAACACATGCATATACTGAAAGTCTAAACAGATATCGTAATACAGGTTACATTGAACATTGGCGAGAATTCAAGTCAAACACCCAAATAGCAAAAAGAACATTCTTTGACAATAAAATTCATGAAATCGCCTCTTCAAATAAAAAACCATGGGACCTTATGAGCTAGGTGAAGAGGAAAACTTTACCAACTATCGAATCTATCCTATATGAAGGTCAATCATGCAATACACTACCAGATTTGTGGTATGCCATATATTTGTCTTATAACTCAGCCAAAAACAGACCTATAAATACCTCCTTTCTAAATGAAATCCCTCAAGCTGACCAAATCCTATGGTCTCTTTTCTTGAAACAAGAATTCAAAGACGCTATAGCTAAGTGCTCATCTTCGTCAACTCCTGGTCCAGACCACATTTCCTGAAGACATCTCAAATCACTAATTGCAAATGACAGATGTCTTCTAAAAATTACACAAATTGCTAATGTATGTATTGACTTAGAATTTTGGCCATCCCATTTCAAATCATCCAATATGGTGGTCATACCTAAACCAAACAAAAACAATTACAACTCCCCCAAATCATTCTGTCCTATTGTTTTACTCAACACTACAGGCAAACTCATCGAGAAAGTTATTAGCAACAGGCTTCAATTCCACTTATCAGCTAATGGCTTCCTCGACTCTTATCAGTTTGGAGATATCTGCCAACAATCCATAATAGATACAAGCATATACCTCACTCATCTCATCAGGACAGGTTGGCTTCGACAATGCCACACGAGTGTTCTTGCCTTTGATATCACTCAATTTTTCCCTTCCCTCAACCACCAATTTCTCTTACTGTGCCTCAAAAAAACTAGCCTCAATACTAATATTATCCACTTTTTCAACAGCTACCACTCAGATCACTCTACCTCATACTTGTGGAACTCCTTCACTTCCTCCTCCTTTAACGTAAACATTGGTGTTGGTCAAGGCTCTGCTCTTTCTCCTATTTTATCAGCATTATATCTAGCCCCAATTATAAAAACATTCAAAAAAAGAATTAAAAACCTCAATAAAGAAATTCCTACAGACATTCTCTCTTTTGTTGACGACAGACTTTTGATTTCTTAGGAGAAGAGCTATTCTCTTTCTAACTCCTTCTTATTATGTAGCTACAACATTATATCAAAAATCCTTATCGATGCCGGTCTCGTTATAGAATACAACAAGACCGAGATCTTCCACTTCACAAGAGCCCAACATTCCCCCAACCCTTCCATTAATCTAACATCTGTAGGAGGCCCCACTATCAACCTGAAACCTATCTGGAGATACCTAGGTTTTTTCTTCAACTGAAAACTAAACTTTCATTACCATACTTACTTTTATGCCACTAAATGCCTCTCCACTCTCAGTACCATGAAAATGCTAGGTAACTCCTCACGAGGTTTACTCCCTATGCAAAAACAACTCTTATACAGAACTTGCATCCTACCCATTGCAATGTATGGATTCAACCTGTGGTTTTTCAAAGGTGCCCCAATTGTTAAAAATGTCAATAAACTAAAAAAATGCAATGCAAGGCAGCTCTTTGGATTACTGGTGCCTTTTAAACATCTCTTTCTGATGGCATTGAAGCTATTGCAGGCCTCATACCTATCACTCTCTACATGCGCAAACTCAATAGCAGACATCACCTTAGATACAGCTCTATCCTATCCTCACATGCAATTAACTCACTACTAGATTCACAACACGCAAAAAATCACCCTCTATACAAAGCTGCAACCTCCAAACTCATTAACAAACAGCGATCTAACCTTAAAAGTCCCATCAAGGATGTTAACAAACGTCTCAATGGTGTTAGAGATTGTTACAATCCACTTTTTCCTCTCTTTTCTCCAGGTTCAAGAGTAGTCAATCATTTTTCTAGTAGATTTAGTTTTCACTCTCCTCCCTCTTCATCCAATGAAGATCTCTTCCATCACCTCTGGAACCTTGATCAAGCCTTCAGGTCTTCTCAGATATCACCTCACAACATTGCCATCATAGTAGATGGAGGTATAAAAAAATTGCAAGTTGCCACTGCAGTCATGCACATTTGGACTGACAATTCCATCGTCCGATGTTTGCAAGTCAACTCAATAAATGTTACATCAATAGAAGCAGAACTCATGGCCATCTGCTTAGGCCTAATACCTGCTATAGAGGAGGAAAACATTCATAACATCATTGTCATCACCAATTCTATTGCTGCAACAAAGAAAATCTTTGAATCTAAAACTGATCCTCTCTAAAACATGTTCATCCCAGTCACATCGGAAATCAACTCCTTCTTCAGGAAAGACAGCAGAAACAAAATTCAATTTTGGTTTTGCCCCAGCAAAGCCAAGTGGCCCAAACATAAACTTGTAGATGACCAAGTCAAAGCCAATAACTGCACTCCCATCTTTTCCAGCAAAGAATCGCACCTATTCAACAAAAAGAAAGAATGTGATAACATCCTCCAGGAATGGCAAGAATCCTTCTTGTCCAACCCTAAAAGAGGCTAGTGCTTCCTCGACTTTGAAGACGAAAATCAAAATGTTATTAAACTGACATACACTAAGGGCAGCTCATGGCTCCCTTCCATAGGCTTCACCAACTCGCTATGTGCCCATTTCACTCACATGACTACTGGCCATGCTCCCATTGGGGAATACTAACAAAGATTCTTTTCTTACCTCCCCACTAGCTGCCTGTGCAGTGAAGCCGAGATTCAAACATGAGAACACATTATCATGGAATGTAATATACATGACCCTTCCACATGCCTATGCAACATCATCATAAACAGTTTCGTTCACTTTCTAGCAGACAACCCTAGCGCATTCAGTTTCGACAATGGTTGAGATCTTATCACGGTGTGACTCTCTCGAGTAAAAGCACAGCACTTTTCTTCTTCATTTATCTCTCTTCTCATTTTCTCTCTCATCCTTTTTCCTCTCTATGTATTTAAGTAGGTACTGTGTACTTACCACAGTCTGCCTTTGCGCCCCATGTAATAAATTGATGATTTAAAAAAAAAAAAAAAAGATGTGGCTTT
>Ga0153971_1000215_pt1 | contig 10712 bp, 13 predicted proteins | sample TSGA055MetaG_FD_104686 | JGI IMG/M metagenome (GOLD analysis project Ga0153971, IMG submission 104686) | Attine ant fungus gardens microbial communities from Georgia, USA - TSGA055 MetaG | ecosystem: Host-associated > Fungi > Mycelium > Unclassified | place: USA: Georgia, George L Smith State... | reverse complement strand
CCATGTTACCATTTATTAAATTGCTAATATCTCAGAAACCACCATGATCAATGCTTCAGTTCTAGGCTCAGCAGAAGCCTTCTTCATAACACTCAGAATGAGCCTAGAACAACCTTAAGTGTCATGACTTAGCAAAATGGCTAAGTCAATATTTATATTTCTTTTCTTTTAGATTATTACTAAGGTGGAGCATGGGAAATATCACATGACAGTCACAGAGTCACAAATGTGATATCGGTCACATGTCACTGTCACAGTCACAGCAAAAAAATGTGATGAGGTAGTCATATGATAGAAATAATATAAGGACTATGGGAGAATGTTGTATAGTCACCAAAGTAAAATGTATAAGTAGTGTAGAGAATGAAATGGGAACTTTATCGAGTTTTTCTTGTCAACTCAAACTTGGAGTAGATTTAAGTCGTCTTGGCTAAAGTCTTACATCAAGGCAATTAATATTAGTAGAGATATAAAGATCTCAATGTTTGCACATGGACTTTATTAATTACCCATAGATAGTTATTTGTCCTTTTCTTAGAACAAAGGATAGCCTCCATTGTTAGCAGCTAAAGTCCAATGACCAGAATTAAGCCAATTGTCTCTTTGTTCAGTGTTTGACAAAGAGAACTCGATAGATGTCATGACTTGGCAAAACGGCTAAGTCATTATTTATATTTCTTTTTTTTTCCTTTTCTTTTCCTTTGGACTTACAACTACAAGGTGGAGCATGGGAAAGTATCACATGACTTTGTCACAATGTCACGGATGGTCACGTCACAATGTCACAGTCACAAGGTGTCACATGACTAGAGTAACATGAGGACCATGGGAGAATAAGCACATAGCCACAGTAGCAAAGTGTATAAGTAGGTAGAGAAATGAGCGAGAACTCCATTGAGTTCTCTTTGTCAATTGCTGAACAAAGAGCAGTTGGCTTTATTTCGGCTTGGAGTTTAGCTTTCTTACAATAGAGTTCTTGTTGGATTTTCTACACTACTTATACAAATATCTGACCCTAACCTTACACTAAAGTCCTGTGCTTCCTTATGAGTCACTTTTATCTTGCGCATCCATCAATAAGAAAAGAAAAGAAAAGAAAAAGAAAAAAATATTAAATAATGACTTAGCCATTTCGCCAAGTCATGACACCATCCCCCTCTTAAGTTTCCTTGTCCTGAGGAATTTTTCTACAACTCGTAATATGGGTCAACCATGTTATCCATTTCATCTTCATCTTCTTCTGTCCATTCTCGGACTCCTGATTTTCCTTCTTCGACTTCTTCTTCTTCTAGGATCATCTTTATTGTCCTCCTTCTTACTGGCTTCTTGCCCTTCCATCGTCCCCAATTCCTTTCTATCCTTCCCCAATATTCTTGGTCGTATTGCTTGTCTGACCATCCATACAACTTCTTCGCCATAAACCTCCCCAGTAGTTCTCTTCGTTAGAACATTCCTTCTTTGTGCTCTTATCACGCCACATCTTCCATATCCCGTCGGTACTCTCTCTTGAATTCTTTGATTGCTTCTTGCACATTCTTCAAATTCTTCCTTCCTTCCTATGTGTCCGATTCTGCCATGAACCCTTTCCATTGTACTAAATATTTGTCCTTTCCTCTGACTTTCCTCTTATTTAGTATACGTTCTACTTCCCATTCTTCTTCCTCTTCAATTGTTACTGGGAGCGGCTGCTCCTTTTTCTGCCCCTCTACTTGTCCTATATATCTATGTATCCTACTAACGTTAACTACCAGATGTATTTTTACCATACTGGGTAGTTCTAATTCGACTGCATTTGTTGATACGACTTTCTTCACCTTGTAAGGGCCTACAAACCTCTCTGTCAACTTCTCTGTTCTTCTTCTGATCATTTGATATTTCAGGTCCTTAGTACTGAGCATGACCAGGTCCCCTACTTTATACTTCTCTACATCTGATCTCTTTTTGTTAGCATACTTTTTCATATCTGCTTGCGCTTTTCCTAGCACCGCTTTTGCCTCCTCTTGGATTTCCTTCATCTTTTTGATGAATTTCTCTGCTCCTGCATATTTCCCCTTCTTTCTTCCCTCGAACCCCATCCTGGGATCTTGCCTATAATTTGCCTTGAAAGGCGATGTTCTGGTACTTGAGTACGCTTTGTTGTTGTATGCAAACTCTGCTGTTCCCAGCCATTCTGGCCACTGTTCTTGTCTGTGGTTGATGAACATTCTCAAGTATTGTTTCAACTCTTGATTAACCCTCTCCATTTGTCCATCTGTTTGAGGGTGGAATGCTGTTGACAATTTACTCTTAATCCCCAACATCTCATTCAACTCCTGCATTAGCCCTGCTATGAACTGTGGCCCCCTATCTGATATGATACTTTTGGGTAAACCATGTAGTTTCCACACATTATCTCTGAATAGCCTAGCTAGTCCTTCTGCCGACATTTTCTCTGTAGTAGGTATAAAATGTACCATTTTCGTCAATCTGTCGACTACTACCAAGATTGCATCATATCCCTGAGCTAAGGGTAGCTTTGTGATAAAGTCTGCCGAAATATGCATCTAGGGTTTCTCTGGAATAGAGTTTGGCATTAATTTTCCTACCAGCTGTTCTGTGCGATTTTTATTTCGCTGGCAAGCGTTACACTCCTCCACGTATCTCTTCACTTCCTTGGTTATTCCTGGCCATCAAAAGTTATAGATGACCAATTCCACTGTCTTTCACTGCCCTCCATGTCCTCCAACTGGCATATCATGATGTAGTCGGATAATCTCTGCCCTCAGTTTTTTGTCTTTTGGCATGTACACTTTCCCTTCTTTGTACATTATGCTATCTACTTCTCTCCATTCTTCATCTCTCAACATCTTGACTCCTGCCCGTTTCATTTCTTCCACTGCTTTTACTACCTCATCATCTTTTACCTTCGACTTCCTCACTTCCTCTAGTAGATCTACTCCGTCTACTATTATTTCTACTGTTTCTGCTCTCCTCATTTTCAGCCATTCTGGCTTTACTAACGTCTCGTCCTCATTATCTCTTTCCACTCCAACTTCCCAGTCTGGTCTTCTGCTCAGACTATCTGCCTTCCCTATCTTACTCCCTGGAACATGCTTCAACGTAAAATCAAATCTAGATAGGTATAGAGCCCATCTCACTTGTCTTCAATTTAACTTCTGAGCTTTCATGAAGTACTCAAGATTTTTGTGATCTGTCCAAATCTCAAATTTCACTGTTGCATCTTCCAGGAAATGCCTCTATGCCTCTAAGCATCTAACGACTGCTAACATCTCTTTATCGTGTATCTCGTAGTTTTTTTCTGTATCACTAAGAGATTTGGAAATGAAAGCAACCGGTCTCCATTTTTCATCTGAGCACTTCATTGAGAGTACTCCCCCAGTAGCATAATTCAAGGCATTGGCCTCTACTCTGAACTCTTTGTCTAAGTCTGGAGCTGCTAATACTGGTTTTGTTGTGAAGACCTGTTTTAACTCATCAAAAGCTTTCTGCTACTTGTCTCCCCATTGCTACTTCTCGTCTTTTCTCGTTAGCACGTTCATTGGCCTTGCTACTCAAGCGAAGTCCTTGATAAACCTCCTATAGTAATTGGCGAGGCCTAAGAACTTTCTAACATCTTTCACAGTTTTTGGTACTGGCCAACTAAGTACTCCTTCTACTTTTCCTTCCTCCATTTCTATTCCGTTGGGTCCAATAACTATGCCCAGGAATCCTATCTTCCTTACCTTCCACATGCATTTTTCCAGCTTGACATACAAGTCGTTCTCCTCTAGCCTCCTTAGTATTTCTTCCACAATTTCGTTATGTCCCTTCTCTGTCTCTGTTCCTACTAACACATCATCTATGAATGCCGCTACCTTTCCTTTGTTTATCAAGTCTCTCAGAATCTCATTCATCATTGCTTGAAATGTTGCTAGCGAGTTTGTCATTCTGAAAAACATTACCATTGGTTCGAAGGAACTAATATACGTCGTGAATACCCCCTTCCACTTGTCCCCCTTCTTTATCCTTACATTATTGAACCCCCACCTGAGATCTATTTTAGTGAATACTTTCTTACTACCCATATTGTCTATTAACTCTGTAATTAAGGGTAACAGGTAGTTATTCTTCACTGTCTAGCTATTCAAGTTGCGGTAGTCCATTACCATTCTCTTGCTTCTATCCTCCTTGCCAACAAAGAACACTAGCGACATCTGAAGCAATTTGGAGGGTCTGATGTACCCTTTCCTCAATTGGTCCTCCACAAAGTTCTAGACCTCCTCTCTTTCATTTTTGGAGAGAGGGTAGATCTTTCCTTTTTGTGGTTTAAATGTCTCCTTGAGATTTATAGCATGATCCCAAGCCTTTCTGGTTGGCATCCTCTTGGACTCCACCTTCCCAAACACTTTCTTCCACTTCAAGAATTTCTTTGGGACCATCTCCTTGATTTTTCTATGGTCCTCTTCTATCTCTTCCTCTCTCCCCCAGTCTTCTTTGTTATCTATTGCCCAATGGACAATTTTCTCTTTTTCCTCTGTTGTTGTCCTTTTGACCTTCTTCTTTTTCTAACTTCTTCTATCACACAAGGGCAGGCATTTTGTCATTTTAACTTCCCTGGTTTCCCAATTTATCTCCGGGTTATGGGCTGCCAACCAAGGCATGCCCAATATCACTTCCATTTTTCCTAAGTCACATATGTTTATCCTCATTCTTTCTACGTGTCCTTTAATAGAACACATTGCACTCTACTTGGTGCGTTATGGCTCCTCCACTATTCATAGTTCCATTCACATTTTTGACCATTAATGGTCTTTCCAACTTCTGCAGCTTGAACCCATGCCTAGCTGCTGTCTGCCTATCCATGAACATCCCCATTGCGCCACTGTCTAAGAGCGCTTTAATCATCATGCCTTCATGTGTGTCTGTCTTCTCCACTCCGATATTTAACCACACCTCTCTTAACATTTTGAAGGTTCTCCTGACCTCCTTTTAACTACCTCCCTCTCTTGCTGCACTTTTCCTCTCTGTGGGCATGCCGCTCTCTTTCTCCTTTGCTACACTTTCCAGTTCTCCTGACCGTGCGCCACCTCGCTACGCTTCTGCCTCTCTGGGCTGTGCTGCCTTTTTCTCTCTTGCTGCACTTCTCGAGTCTCTTGCTCGCGCATCGCTCTGCTCTTTTTCTCCTTTGCATCCACACCAACTTATCTTCTCCCTCTTTCAATAGGGGAGCACTCCTTGTCCCTGATCATCTTCTACATAACATCCCCCTTTGCCACATCTTGGACATCTCAAGTATGTGACAACGGCTCCTTGGCCACGCCATCCTAGCTCCCACAGCTCTGCATCTCGTGGCACTGTTGGTCCACAGTACTACTCTGCTCTCTTCCTCAAGTCCTCCCATGAACTTCTCCTCCACTCCTGTTGCTGCTCATTTCCCTTTACAGGGCGCGCCGCTTCTTTCCCCTCTACTCTCCTCAATCTCCTTTCCTTTTCCTACACTTTTCCCTTTTCAGGGCATGCCAGCCTCTCTTCCTGCTGCGCCTTTCGTGGTTTCGCCATGCGCATTGCCTTCTCCCTATTCTTTCATGATAGGCACTCCCTATACTTGTGCCCCTTCTCTCCACACCTAAAACACTTTACTCCTTCTGTTCTTATACTCCTTACTACTCTTTCTTCAACTCCACACTGCATCACTCTGCTCTTCAAAACTTCAAATTTATTTTGAGGCATTTCTGCCTCCTTTTCTTCCTCTTTTCTATTCCTGCAATTTCGGGCCAGGTGCCCAAACTCTTTGCAGCTCCTGCAGAGCTTTCTATTCCTTCCTTCTAATTCTACCCTCAATTTGGCAAGGGCGTGTTTCTCTCTGAGCAGGTTGCTCAGCAAGGTATTATATTGTTCTTGAGACATAATGATAATGCCTCAAGAAAGGTACAGATTTAATGGCTTGATTTCACTTAATACTACGTCTGTTGGGGCACAAGATCTTCACCCAACCAGACACCTACTGCCTTACTTACTACTGCCCTAATACTATGATTAGACTATCATCCAACAGATGGGATCTCTAATCTAGACAGCTTCTTAAGAGATAACTGTCACTCCTCTGCATGTACCACTCACAATAGAGCACAGCACAAGGTTCATACTAGGAACGGTACAAGTATCTACTAAACACCACTCAATTATGAGGTCAGGTCTTGAGCGCAATATCTGAGCTTGGTACTGTGTCTCCATCTGCAGTCCCTAACTGACTGCAAAGTCCCCTTAAGCCAAGGGCCCGGCTATGTATGGAGATGGCTGCTGATCATGACAATCAGTGGCCGAGGGTTGATAAGAGATGAGAGTAAGGTTGAGCAGGGTCCAAGGCGAACGGTGCTCAGAATATGGAATTGAGTTCTAGTGTCAGCAGCTAAAGTCCAATGACCAGAATTAAGCCAACTGTCTCTTTGTTCAGCATTTGACAAAGAGAACTCGATAGAGTTCCTGTTGGATTTTCTATACTACTTATACAAATGTCTGACCCTAACCTTACACTAAAGTCCCATGCTTCCTTATGAGTCACTTTTATCTCACACATCCATTGATAAGAAAATAAAAGAAAAGAAAAAGAAAAGAAAATTAAATAATGACTTAGCCGTTTTGCCAAGTTATGACATCCATATGGTTAAGTTATCACTATTTCTAGCACAAAGGCACTACCATATGTAGAACAATAGGTAGTAGTATGTGATGATCTGTCCTAGTGCACAGATCATCACTTTTCTGTATTTAAGGACTCATAGTCTGAGGATTAGATCTTAGACTTAACAACATTATTTGCTACTTGTCTAACTTTGCTTTTTTGAGCTTTTCAAATATCCAATCTACCAATCACAAATCAGTAAGTGGCCATTTGTGATAAGAACATTCTAGAAAAACATGTGACTGCAAGACTTTTGTGCACAGACCATGTAAAAGTAGTATAAGTAGTGTATAGAATACAATGGGGAACTCTATTGAGTTCTTTTTGAACATCCACCTAGGGTGATCACTAAGAACTATCACAGCCCTTCAATAACACATAGGATGGGACTACCAATATTACCAACTATGGAGTGACAATGAGTGGCTACTATAGGAGTTGATAGATGACAACATCTCTATGAAAGAAGAAGAGGAAGATAACAGTGAAAGCTATTAATAGCTTTTGCACAAGCACAAATTCTGGATTGAATAAAGACAAAGACATTAGACTCTCAGACAATTCTCAGATAATTCTCAGATAGTGATCTGGACACAAATAGGATAGAACTAAAAAAGAAATACTTGGACTCATCTATTTAGAGTACTAACTCAACTTGTTACCTCTAGTCATACTAGTAGTAATAGTAGTCATAGTTCTAGTTAGTATAAATATAGGCCAGAAAGGATGAGAATGGCAAGTTCTTTCTTTCTATGGTTCTTGTGTAAAACTCCTACTCTTGCAATCCCATACTCTTTTTGTCAGTGAGCCAACTCCTAAGCCAGAATTAAGCCAACTGCTCTTTTATCAGTGTTTGACAAAGAGAACTCAATAGAGTTCCTGTTAGATTCTGTATACTATTTATACATGAAGAGTAACCCTAACCCTTCCCTTTATCCTACATTTCCTTATAAGTCACTTTCCTCTTGTATGTCCATTGATAAGAAAATAAAATAAAATAAAATAAAAAGAAAAATGATAATCAGAAAATAAAGAAAAAGAAAAAGAAAAAGAAATATTGACTTAGCCATTTTGCCAAGTTATGACACTTTTTAGTGCTTGGACTATAGTGCAGAGTATGACTAAAAGTCTCAATACTCTCATTTGCAATATAACTTCACTGAAAACCTTAATTGGATCCTTTATTGAGGAGCATGAAGATATCAAGTGTTGATATAAGCATTGAGTAGAAACACATATTCTACTTCAAGGTTTAGAGTCTTAATATTCTATGTTATTTGGCCCCTTTTTCTCTATATGATTCTATCACAAAAGGTCACTTACTTATTTGTGATTAAATATTTGATACTTGAGAAGTTCAAAAATATGAAGTTAAGAGAGTAACAAAAGTAGTTGTGAAGTCTGAGGTCTAATCCTTAGACTATGAGTCCTTATATACAGAATTGTGGTAGTCTATCACAAATGGTCACTTACTATTTGTGATGGGTGCTTTGATACTTTAAAGAGTTCAAAAATGTGAAGTTAGACAAGTAACAAAAGATGTTGTTAAGTCTAAGGTCTAATCCTCAGACTATGAGCCCTTATATACAGAAAAGTGATTACTACCTATTGTTCTACATATGGTAGTGCCTTTGTACTAAAATAATGATAACCTAACTATATGGAGGCTGTCCTTTGTTCTAAGAAAAGGACAGATGACTATCTATGGGTAATTAATAAAGTCCATGTACAAACATTGAGGCCTTCATATCTCCACTAATATTAATTGCCTTGAGGTCGTTTTAGGCTCATTCTGAGGGTTATGAAGAAGGCTTCTGCTGAGCCCAGAACCAAAGCATCGATCATGGCGGTTTCCGAGATTTTAGCGATTTAATAAGTCCTGCAGCTTTTTGCCTGCATTTCGTAAATTATCCTCAGGTTCCCATGTGTCATTTCCTTGAGTGTATCCTTTCCATCTGACAAGGTATTTGTTCTTCCCATGCCTTTGTCATGAGTCCAGAATTTTTTCTACCTCCTATTCTTCCTGGCCCTGTATCAAGGTCAGCGGTGGGGAAGTGGCTTTCTGGCCACGGATAGTGGATTTGGAGTACTGAGTTAACTTGCTTGCATGAAAGACTAGGTGCAATGCTCGGTAGCGAGGTAGCATCCTAAGCCGGAATGTAACCAAGGACAACTTTTCTATTATTTCAAATGGTCCTTCATACTGGGGTCGTAATGCTTGCTCTGTAGTCTAGTAATCCTTCAAATTGAGTAGCACTTTGTTGCCAACTTTAAATGGGACGCTTTGGACTTTTTTGTCCTAGTACCACTTTATTCTTTCCGCTGCAAGAGTAAGAGCTGCTTTTGCCTGCTCCAAGGCTTCATGTCTTTTATACATTAGGTCATTCAAGTCTCTTTGCAACGACTCTTTGACTAAAATTGGACCTGCTCTTGGGTGTCTACCATATTTAAGGTAGAACAGACTTTCTTTGATTCCTTCATGTGCTTGATTGTTATATGCGAATTCTGCACTTGGTAGCAGATCTGACCAATTACTGAGATTGTAATCAACATAGCACCTAAGATATTGCTCTAGAGCCTGATTTACATATTCTGTTTGTCCATCTGTTTGTGGATGGTATACTGTCGACATAGTAGATTCTATTCCTAAAATTTTATACCATTCTTGAAATAGCTCAGCCAAGTATTGTACTCCTCTATCCAAAATGACTTGTAGGGGCAGTCCATGCAAAGGGTAAACTTTGTCATATAGTAACTGTGCCATATTCTTGGATGAAAACCGATTATTAATAGGAATGAAGTAAGCCCTTTTGGTGAGCCTGTCAATGATAACACAGATAGCATTGTAACTGTTTGACTCTGGCAATTGAGTGATTAAGTCCATTGATATAATTTCCCAAGGCCCATTAGGCACCTTGTTAGGCACAAGTGGTCCAAAAGGTTGCTGTGGGTGATTTTTCATCCACTGACACATATCATAACCCGTAACGTATTTCTTGACAAATGTAGTCATCCCAGGCCACCAGTAATTTCTGGAGACCAACTCATAGGTCTTCCACTAACCTGGGCATCTAGCAGATAGCAAATCATGGTGCATCTGAACAATCTGTTGTCGCAAAGTGTCTTCCACACTATGAGGGATATAGATTTTCCCTCTGTACAGGAGTAGTCTGTTCTCATAGTTCCAGTCTTGCAAGGATTTCTCAAATTCTCTGGGACCAGACTTAAGTAACGACTTATAGTCTTTTGTGACTTCATCCAACAAGAGTGTAGCTTTGACCTCCTTTAGGATTATCTCATTATTTATTGGTGATTCATGAGTAGCCTCTAGTCCATTGATAGCAAAGAACTCAGGTTTTAGCAACACCTAGTTTGTATTATCGAGGTCTATTCCCATCTCATGATCTGCTCATCTGGACAAGGGGTCTTCTGCCTGCATTGTCTTTCCCAGTTTATGATAGAGTACAAAGTCAAAACGAGTCATAAATAATGCCCATCTTGCTTGCTTTCTGGTCAGCTTTTGAGCTGTCCTGAAAAAAGTAAGGTTCTGATGATCCAACCAGATTTTAATTTTATGTGGATGTCCCTCCAAATGGTGTCTGTATTCCTCTAGTCCCCGAATTACTGCAAGTAGCTCCTTGTCATAGATTTCATAGTTCCTTTCATGGACGTCTAATGACTTGGAAAAGAAAGCTACTGGGTGCCACAGGTTAGTTTGCATGTCTTTTTGCGATAAGACTGCTCCTGTTGCAAAGTCGCTGGTGTCAGTGGATAACTTAAAGGGATCTTTGTCATTTGGTATTCTCAGGACTGGGGCCGTGGTAAAGGCCTTTTTCAGCACCTCAAAAGCATTTTGTTGCTCAACGCCCCAATTCCAGGTACAATCCTTCTTGGTCAAGTCAGAGAGTGACTTTGACATCTTGGCAAAGTTCTCAATGAACCTATGATAGAAATTCGCAAAGCCTAAGAATGCTTGTACTTGCTTGACTTTAGTTGGTACTGGCCACTCTAGAACTCCTGAAAGTTTCTCTTCATCCATCTGTACTTTATT
>Ga0153971_1000207_pt1:2500-10889 | contig 10889 bp, 7 predicted proteins | sample TSGA055MetaG_FD_104686 | JGI IMG/M metagenome (GOLD analysis project Ga0153971, IMG submission 104686) | Attine ant fungus gardens microbial communities from Georgia, USA - TSGA055 MetaG | ecosystem: Host-associated > Fungi > Mycelium > Unclassified | place: USA: Georgia, George L... | reverse complement strand
GTTTTATGAAGTTGGTGGGAATAAGAAGTGTTGTTCCTCGATGTCACTTTTCCATGCCACCTAAACCCCAAACTTCTATTTTCTTTCCCCGTTCAAGGCCAGTTTGACCGTCCTTTTCTTGTCCTTCTGCCTTACCTCTGCCCGGCCAGAACTGCACGTGCAAGTCCTAAGAACGGTGGTTTTGGAACCAGTACCATCTGAACAATCACACACGAAAACCCCCTAACTCACGACCTCCTTTCGATCTCCCTCATCCTTTAAGCTAGCTTGACGAAGGGGAAAAGGAGGGAGAGGTTAGTGAGGGTTGAGTTGTTAAATATGCCCTCTGAGTAGGTAGAGCGCAGGTAATGCTAATTGAAGCAGAACGTCAATTGGCCGAGAGAATGGGAACTCTCGGTAACAATGGAATTGCCTATCTAACAGTGGAGCGAAGCGGAACGTTGAACGTGAATACGTAACTCGTGTCGTCCGTCGGTTATAAAATCTCTCTTTCTGTTTCGAGAAAAAAGTTTCAGTATCGGTAGGATTCCTGCAGCAAAGGTAATGCTAATTTGGGAAGCCAGAAGCTGAAGGCTCCATAGCCTACGGGAATAGGGAACTGAGTGAAGGGGACACAGGCACTTCTTTCGATCGATCGGCTTTGAAAGGACAGCTTAGAACGCTGGGAGCGAGAGAAGATGGATAGCAAGGTAGGGCTGGAGTTCCAGTTCCAATTCCAAGACCTGGACCAATCGCCTCTGGCTTGAGCAACCAATCTGAATACGTATATAATATCAAACAAGAATCCCGCGTCTAAAATCTCTCCCCTCCCTCCTAGTGCCGTACGCCCGGTGCTAGCGCCTCGGGTCCTTCCCCTTCCGGCCGTGTCGTATCGATCTCGCTAGTTTAGTTGTAAATACGTCTGTGATGGAATGGGATCACCAATCCAATAAGAGAATATCCTTTTCACCTAAGCCATCCAGTTCGTGGTCGTGTCTGAGTTGGTGCGGTCAACCCCTCCTCTCGGTTCGCGGGAGTCAATCGAAAGGTAGGTCGATAAATCTAGCCGTCTTCCTTAACTAGTAAGCAAGTAAACTACCTTTCTTTATTATCGTGACTTTGGTTATCTGGTTTCCCACGCGGCGAATGGGTACGTCCGGGGTGGGGTCTTTCATATAGATAAAAAAGGGCCCCCTATCATATTTCTTTCTAATCCTGTCGCCTCAGAAAGTCAGGAACCTTATGCGGAAAGCACAACAAAAACACAACAATTGACAAACCGAGCTTTTTTTCCGGCAGGTCTACAGCTTCTTTGCTCTTGTGGAGTCAGTTCGGCAAACACTTTTTTGCCAGGAACTATAAAAAAAAACACCTTGGTTAAAAAACTTATTCGACTTTTCAGTGGTAATATATCTTGGCTTTTGAATTCGAATATCTTGCTTGGCTGATGAATTTTATAATATATTGGCTTTTGAGACGATACGATATGAGCCTTAAGGTGTGTGAGACCTACCCCTTGCCCATCCTATGCAGCTTGGTAGCGAGTCTTCCCCGAATGCCATTGGTTTTGCAAGTAACGAGATCCCGATTCCCCCGTTAATAATCCCCGACGCCAGGTGTTGATCCATCAATTGATGTCCAGGTGTCATCGCTAGATTGAGATCTACAGAGTCCAAAAGCGTAATTTCAGAACAGAAGGGAAGGTACTCCTTTCCTTGTTTACAAACCAACTCTGTAAACATGGGCTTGTGCCAGCCTGAAGGCGCGTACACACTCAATTGGGGCCATGGGAGGACCAGTTGATTGGGCTTATACTTACAAGAGTCAGCCTCACCAAATAGAGGACACTTTTGCTTTAATCACTTGAGCGCACTCTAAAGGATAGAGATCCCTATCACTAGCAGGTTTTATCGTGGCTCTTTGCCCTCATCGGTGTTTGCCCTTATAACTTACTTTTATAACCCTCCCTGAAGCAAGCTGGTGAAGGACCCAGAGTGTGCAAATAATATGCGTAAGGTCTAGTGCTCGCCGCTCAATGACTTATTATGGCCGGGTTTATTTAAAAGACCTATTATCTCTCAGGAAGATAAGAACGTAGTAGCTCTTCACGAGCCGTTAATAGTAAATACACTATATAGCACGACCGGGATTTAAACACCTCTCTCTTTGTTCTGTAGAGTGGTACTTGGCTATATACCTTGGTAGGGGAGGATCTAGCGTTTGAGCCTATAGGGGAGGGCAGAGCCCGAGAGCTCCTGGAGTCTTGTCTTCTAGTTCCATATTGTCATTGATAAGACGAATAAAAGTGAACTATCAAAGTGAGTGTCGACCAAGGGCTATTGAATACCTTTTTGACGGGGTGCCATGTTTAGCTACGTCTCCCGCGGATAACTATTATACATGAAGTTTTAGCAACGAGCAACTCTGGACTAAGGAGTGTAACTGTGTTGAAGCGCAGCCGGGCAGAAGGATTGTTCCGAGCAGAACGAACAGACAGGGCGATCAGGTGCGATAGCGATAGCTTCCGCTTAACTTGTAAGAAGGCTCGCTGCTATTTAAGGGGCTCATCAGAGCTTGTAAGAATATGTATGTTACTTATCGACCAGGATATACGGTTGACTCCACCAATAGGGCTAGGAAGCGTGAGGCTTATCGACCAACGTAAACGTACGAGAAACGTTCCAACAAGAGAGCACCAAACAATGAAAAGAAGGCTCGCCACGAGTTTGTTTATTTGTCTGTTCCAGTTATAGTGGTTGGGACATTGCCCGTGGCATTATGGAAGTTGAAGTTAGTGGAGCGTACGGCATAAAAGCGACCTGCTTTTCCAGTGCCTGTCCCAGGTGAAGAAGTGGGTTTCTCTGTACTTGCCCGCTAGCTTTTCAACTACAAGACTGACGAAGCCCCTCTTTGTTTAGCCCAAGCAGCACTTGCACTAGTGGCTAGCAAGCTTTTTGTGTCTGACCGCTTCACTGCTTATGGAGCTTACCTGTAGCCGTGACTTGCCGAAAGAGTGCTCCGCCAGGACGTTTTGAAGCCCCCTCAGATAAGAACGAACTCCGATCAGAAAGTGACAAATTGTCCCGAGTTTACTAATTGAGGTGAAGCTTTCTCCGCTACGTGAGCGTCGGTGTGATAGTCATAATCTGTATACAATTGATTGGGGTACTCGACTCACTTATTCATAATGGCTTGGCTCTGTTCCATGCCGCATTTCTCCTCATATGGAATTATCATAGGGAACCTCTAAAGAAAGGTATTCGAAATAGGGAATTCTTTTCATATGGAACCTAAAGAAAGGTATTCTTTGTTAAGTGCAGTTCCCCTTATAAATCCCTGCATGAGTGGCCTAAAAGTGATTAGACGAACTGCATTCGATCATGTTTTCCCTAGCCCTTTAGTCAGACATTCTATTTCTGCATGGACAGTGGTTTTTGTACAGTAGGTGGGGATGTAGCAACCGATGCGATGCTTTCACCACATCTAATCTCGTTCGAAAACTCTCTCTCTTAGGTTTGACGAAGCTAGGGCAGGTAGGGTGTGTCCTAGTGTACGGGGGGACCCTCTCAGTTCCAACAGTAGTGAATGTAGTTGCCAAGCAAAGGGCTACAAGGTCAGATTGAGCATTGCGATCTTTGTGAGTACGCCCACAAACTTGAATTGAATAATAATACATGGGTATTCGATAGAACTACTTTCACTGCTTGACCTGCTTCAACTGCCACAGAAGCTTTAGGTTCACCTGGAACTGTAGGTTCACCCGGAGCTATAGATTCAACTGGAGAAGTAGCTGTAGAAACTGTAGATTCACCCCGAACAACTGTAGAGGCAGTGGGCTCGCTATCTTGATAAAAACAAGAGTTTCGGCAGGGTCCCTGAGTGTTAGTAAGTGTGGTGTCTTGGAAATCTTTCTCACCTGGCAAAGTTCCCTTGCTAAAGTCGTGCAGTCATTGCGTTAGGCCAACCGTTGACCGGCCCACGTAAGGCCCTTTGGGCGGTGGCTTACTTGCATAGTGACCTTTTGAAACCTCGACGCGGGCACTGCTAGACGATAGAGATTTCAAAGACTTTTGTATAGTCAATTAGTTGTGGGCACTTTGTTCGTCGATCTACAGTAAAGAGATCAATTCTACCTTCCTCAGCTGAGGGATCGGGTTGGAGGTGCTTCCACTGGTTCAAAAGCCACTTCTGAGAGATCTACTAAAGGGTTACGAAGCAGCAGCGTACTTCTTCAAGGTAGTTTACTTGCTTACTTGTTAAGGTAGTTTACTTCCTAATATAGAATATATAATAAAAAGTGATTGCATTTCCTCTCTCGCAAGCAAATCAAGAGAAAAGGGAGGACCAGGCGTAGCCGGACCATCTAAGTATGGGGACTACTGCTTTCATTGTTCTACTATTGAGTGCAAGTCTCGCTCATTGAATTGCCGCGGTGCTGCCTTGAGAAAGGGAATCCCGACCTCCATCTCTATCCGTGCGAGAGTCAGAAGTAGAAAGAGGAATGTTTGACGTAATAAGTAGTGTAGTGAAATCTTTGTGATTGAAATCCAGAGCTAGGAGCTAGAATCGGAACTACCTACTGACCACCCCTGTAACTGACCGAAGCAACCCCCGATGCTGATCAGAACTCGTTTCCTCTTCGAGCTAAAGCTAGAGCCCCCTACTCTGTTTAACGAACCAGGGAAAGAGGAGAATCAAAGTGATTCGATTCGCCAGCTTGCTGCCCGGCCCCTATTCGCTTACTTGTTCGTTCGATGCGTCGTTTGTGTAACACGTATTGACGAGGTCAGCTTCGGATATTGATTCGAGACAGATTTGGGTCTTGCTTGGCGCCATGCCTTAGAGAGTCGTGCTTGCCCCTCTTCTGGACCCATCATCTGATCTGATCTGATCCCACAAATGAAGGTGTAAAGATCATAACTCCAATCTCCGAGGCAGTCAAGCTATTTTGTTCACTCCGTTCTTGCCGGATCTTCAAGCGGGTAGGTAGACTGGTTTCGCTGTACCTTTAGTTCCTATTAGGTAGGCAGGGGAGGTCTTCCGCTCGTGCATGAAGTAGGCTGATCCAACGGAGCTAGTTAAGATTCAAGTGTCTCGACCGATTCAACCGCACATGGACATCGGAAAGAAGCAACCACTTGAGATGCTGAACCGACCCTTACTTATATTTCTTTGTTTGCCGGGCATCTTGCACACAGACTGGTAAAGGCCAAGAAATTCATATTCTATAGATACAAGAAATTCATATTCTATAGATATTGGGACCTTTGCCGAAGTCTAGCTCTTGTTTCCCCGGTCACAAAGTCGTGATTAAGTTGTTGACGTGCTCGGCCTGTCGGGTCATCCTGATGTTGGATCGAGCCCAAGTCATTTTATAGTTTATAGAAAGTAGAGCGCCTGGAATTCGAATCTTTTCCTGATCTTCGTGAGGTTAGTTATAAGTTATAGCTTTGAGATCTCCTGTGCCGGATTATACCAAATCCTATGAAAAGGACTAGGGGATCAATTAGAGGAATTCGAATCCATTCCATTAGCAAGTCCGAAGCAGCAAAATCCGAAAATGCATACCTTGCGGGATCGGCTCCTTCATCTGCTGACCAAAGGGACGCAGCTTTCCCGTACATGTATTCTCCGGGCGTAGCCTTAGGAACGATGTATATATGATGGCTTGCAGTTTCGTTGCTTATTGAGTAGTCCCTCGCTTCTTGTGTTAAAGCCGGTGACGTATATAAGAGAAGTACACCGGTGACGTATATAAGATCAGTTGGTATCTCCTCAGGAAGCCAATATGATGAAGGAAGGTCAATCTCAGTCTCAGGTAGTGAATGAACGAGATCTCTTATACGGCTTTGTAAGCGACTTTCTAACAGGAAGGCTCCTACAAGGTAGTAAACTCGCTTAACCCGTGGAAGCACCACCAGAGGAATGTTAGTAGCTCTGTCAGGAGGAAGAAATAGAGTTCAGAAGCTCAGCCGAAGTAGGGTTGTTCAGTCGCTTTCTCGCAGGAAGTGCTAACTCACTATACTATAGTAGGAGCTAATTCGTCTATCTCAGTTGTTCCAGAGCCAGTACTGTTCTGTTCAAGTGGGCAAGGCCAGTCGCTCAAAGGTAAAGGCAATGAAGGGCTCAAAGAAAGGATCTTCAACCATACCTATCTATAGAAAGGAGAAGTTCCAATCTCAGTAAATGGTACAGCACAGCACAATCTACTAAATTTCTTTGATAAGGCCGCTAAGAAAGGCATTTGAGAACGACTTATGGCTGAACTAAGAGAAGAGGTCCTCAACACGAAACTTGGAATATTACCTGAAGGAGAGGCGGTGAGCGCAGAATCAACAGAAGAAGTAGCTAGTGAGCATGTTTATTCAAGAGATCACTATTGCAGAAGGTAAGTCAGTCAAATCCATGTTCAAAGGACAGATGCAGCTAACCAAGCAAACCTGTAACCGCTTTCTTTCACGCAGGGGTAGAAGTAGATAGAAGACCTAACAGGAAGCCCCAGGGATAATATTTAAGAGGTCAGTTTACTTGTCGTTGTGAGCTGTAGGTTACAACTTTAGTTGTTCAGCTCCGTCTCATTGAAAATAAGGAAAGGCGGGTCGGGTAGCTGAAGGAGAAAGAGAGCAGAGCGGTGAAACAACGTAGTTGGGTTCCGTCGTTCAGTCGAAGGTGAAGAGAATACAGAGAAATTCGAGATGAAGCATGAACAAGTAAACTCCCCTTCCTTCAGCGCCTTAGTTAGGTCAAAGAAATGCTTTAGGGAAAGCTGAAGCGAAGGAGGAGGGGCGTAGAGGAATTCAAGTTCAAATAGAACTATAGCAGCTCACAAACCAGTCAGGAACTCACCCTCACCACTCAATTTTGAAGAAAAGGAGAAGAGAGGCGAGCTACTCTATCTTAACACATGACTTTGGGCTTGAACCACTATCAAACTTCAGCTTGGGCAGAAAATCGACCACCTGCTGCTTGAAAGCCCTAATCTTGAGTCCCGTCCTTGCTTTTCTAAGAGGAGGCCCTGCTTTCAACCGCTTTTCTAATCCCGTGCAACTTCAATACGGAAAATCACCTTGCTTATATTAAAAAAAGGAAGAAATATCAGGTTGAGCCTGGCCTGATAGGACTTTCTACTTTCTTTATCTTTCTGAGCTTCTATCTTTCTATTTTTTGTGGGTCAGTCTATCTGGATTCATTTGCCATTCATTCAGAAGACAAGAATCCGGTAATCCAATCAGTAGTAGAGCTACTTATATTAACTACAGGATTTGCTTCCAGTAGTAGGGAACAGAGAACTATTTACTTTGGGAACAGACTTCCTCTTCCTTTGGTCGAGTGAGCTTGAGCTTCCTCGTTGTAATTGAAATCGTTTGGGCTCAGGTATTCCCCCAACAACGGAAAAAAACTACAGCGGATGATAGCCGGTTGCCGCTCTATCTAGTCGGATTAGTTCTGTAGCCCTTATTCTGTTAGTGGAATAGTCCGCTCCGCTCTATCTAGTCGGATTAGTTCCATACTCTTTTTACTAGTCGGATGGATAGGAACAACTAACTGCCTAGCTCACAGGCTCGTATGACTAAATCAGACTTTCTCGCCTGAAGGCACTTTCACACTTCTACCGACGGATGAAACCTCTATCCGATGTGAGCTACTCGATATCTTGACTTGATCACTATGAATATGAAACTTCTTGCTCCTTCGCCTGCTTGAAACCGCATTTCAAAATCCCCGTCTTTTTGTTCATTTTACCGCTTGAAACACCGTCTTTCTTTTTGGGCGTTTACCTAACACTCGTTCCAAAATAAGTTGATTGGCTCACGTACTATCGTTCTATTTGAATTCCGTTTCTCCTGAAGCTTGAAAGCGGCTTGGCTTCATACTCTAACGGATTGGACTGAAACCGGCCTGTAAAAGCTTCCATCGCCGGAGACTGAGCTTCATCTGGACTTATTCCCATTGAAATTCTTTCCTTGACTTGAGAGAGGAATTGTTTCCGATACTTTCTTTGAGCCCTTCATGGCCTTCCCATTAAGAAAGAGCCCCGATCAGTCTCCAACTCTGCCAAACGCAACATCTCTTCTCTTCATCTACGCAACCCGAATTCCAATCATCACATCTCGAACTCATTGATTGATTCATTCATCACATCACTCAAAGCACTCCGCTCGAGTAGTTTAGTCCATCTCCGCCCTCTAATCTCTTGAAACCCGTACTTGCAACTTCTTTTCTTGAAAAAGGTTCTGGGTTTGAATTGCCCATATCCTTACTTTATCCCCGATGACCTTACTTAGCGAGCCGAGCTGAGCTTCCTACTTCTCATTCATTACTTTATAATATCGTGCAATCACATAATTGATACCTTTTCTTCTCTCTTATCTTCCCTCAGGTCTATTCCGAGTCAATAAGGGAAGGAAAT
>Ga0153971_1000205_pt1 | contig 10934 bp, 8 predicted proteins | sample TSGA055MetaG_FD_104686 | JGI IMG/M metagenome (GOLD analysis project Ga0153971, IMG submission 104686) | Attine ant fungus gardens microbial communities from Georgia, USA - TSGA055 MetaG | ecosystem: Host-associated > Fungi > Mycelium > Unclassified | place: USA: Georgia, George L Smith State... | reverse complement strand
TATAGAATGTAAAAACTCCAACACAGTGGAATACTCATAGCTAGGAGAGATTGAAAATGAGTAAGTAGATGATCAAGAAAATTTTCAGGAAACATAACAGATGTGGCAACGCTCCTAACTATAGTCCCTCAACAATGTGGAATGAATGAAGATAAATGTGTGTATTGATTGGGAGAAGAGAAAAGTAAAAATGACAAGATATCCACTTTTGTGTGGAGTAAACCAAAGAAAAAAAGAAAGCAAAGAAAAAGAGGAAATAAAGAAAGAAGAAAAAATAAATAAAGAAGTAGTAAAGGAGCTAGTGCTAAAAAAGTTTTGGAAATAAAAGAGGGTATTTGGAAAAGCAGAATCAAAATGTGTGCTAGTACAAAAAACTTGGGGTCATGTAATAGAGCTAAAAGAAGAATTCATGCAAAAAAAAAGTATATTTACTATCAAGAGAAGAGCAAGAAGAAGTATAAGCATTTGTAGAGAACTAGTTGCACAAAGGATATATCCACTTATCTGAATTACTACAAACATCCCCAGTACACTTTGTGGCCAAAAAAGATGGAAAATAATGAATGGTACAGAACTATAAACATATAAACCAGTAGATTGTAAAAAAGTGGGTACCTGCTACTACTAATTACTGACATCCTAGATGGAGTAGGAAATGAAAAGGTGTTCACAAAGTTGAACTTGAGATAGGAGTACAATAATGTCAGAATCAAAGAAGGAGATAAATAGAAAGCAGTATTCATGACATATATAAAAGTATATGAGCCAACAGTTATGTACTTTGGGCTCACCAACTCTCTAGCTACTTTCTAAACTATGATGAACAATCTATTTCAAGATATGGTTAATTAAGAAACTATAGCAACCTTTATCAACAACATTATTGTAATAACAAAAACAGAAAAAGAGTATGATAAAATTGTAGAGAAAGTATTAAAGTAGCTGGAGAAGAACGTTTTATTTGTAAAACTAGAAAAATGCAAATGGAAGGTCAAGGAAATGGAGTTTTTAGGAGTAGTAATTGGTTCTAAAGGAGTTGAAATACAGAAAGAGAAAGTAAAAAAAGTATTAAATTGGCCAACCTCTTGAAACATGAAAGAAGTATAAAAATTTCTAGGACTAGCCAACTACTATAAACAGTTCATTAAGGACTTTACCAGAGTAGCAACACCTTTATACCTACTAGTAAGAAAAGAAGAAAAGTGGAAATAAGGAAAGAAGATATTCCAACAAATAAAGAAAGCATTTACATCTAAGCCAATACTTGTAATACTAGACTTGGATAAAAAAATAAGAGTAAAAGCAGATACATCTGACTATGTAATTATTAGTAAAAGGAAGTGATAGGAAGTGGAGACCAATAGCATTCTTGTCCAAATCAATGAATCCAATAGAAAGAAACTATGAGATTTACAACAAGAAAATAATGGTAGTGATTAAGTGCCTAAAAGTATGGAGACATTACTTAGAGAAAGCAAAAGTACAGTTTGAAATTTGGATAGACCACAAGAATTTACAGTATACTATGACTAGCCAAAAACTAAATCACAGGTAGACTAAATATGTATTATACTTATCTAGATTTGACTTTGTATTAAAGTATATGCCAAGAAGAAGTATAAAGAAAAAAAATAGACTAAATAGGAGAGCAGATTAGCAAGAAGGGGTAAAAAGAGATAACAAGCATAGGATGTTAACAAAACTAGAGTAGATAAGATAAGAAAAAGAGATGCTACTTAAGAAAAAAGAATTAAAAGAAAAAATAAAAAAGACAGAGGAAAAGAACAAAAGAATAGTGGTGGAAGAATTAAAGAAGTCAAGAATAAAAATATTAAAGGAGAAAGAATAGTTAATAGAAAAAGAATTAGTATTGAAAGAGAACCAAATCTATGTATCAGAGAAAAGAGAATTGAGAGTAGAAATAATATAACTATATCATGATATCCTAGTAGGAGAGCATAGAGAAAGATAGAAAATAGTAGAGTTAGTAGAAAGAAACTATAAGTGACCAAAGATGATAAAGGAGATAGAAAGATATATAGATGAATATAATACTTGCCAAAGAAACAAAAACTATATAGAAGCTCTAGCAGGAAAACTAATGCCAAATATAATCTAAGAAAAATCATAGAGACATACTAGTGTTGACTTCATTACTAAATTACTACTAGCTCAGGAATTCAATGTGATATTAGTAGTATATAATCAACTCACAAAAATAGTACACTTTATTGCTACTACAGAAAAAACATTAGTAGAGTGTTATAAACATTGAGTGGAACTATAACTATTATTAGCCATGGTCTGATAATGAGTGGCTAGTAGACAAGATGTTGACAATGTTAGACAAGGACATTACTATATAGTAAATGTACTGAATGTCTAAGGACTCTAAGAGACAATAGACTCATAGAATGGATAAAACTCTTTGGAGAAATCTCAGACTATCTTCCTATTCTATCTTTGGACTTGTACTAAATGGGACAACATTGGACTAACCCATTATTAGACACTAACTCAACTTGTTACCTTCATCTCTTCTGTCACTGGACTGTCACTTAACTAGTCATCCATAGTTACAACTAGTGTTACCATATTGTAACATAGTCACAATACCTAGTTAGGATAAATATAGATCAGAAAGAGAAGAGAACGGCAAGTTTTCTCTTTCTGTATTCCCTTTGTATTTTTTTTATAAAATCTTACTCTAAGGAATTGGTACTCTTATTTATCTTAGAACAATCTCAAGGATGCTACTCAAAGTCTTATTGACATCTCTCCTCTGATATAACTTCACTGAAAACCTTAACTGGATCCTTTAATAAGAAGTATGAAAATATCAAGTGTTAAATATAGGCTTCAAGTTGAAACACATATTCAACTATGAGGTCTAGAGTCTTAACATAAAGAGGCTAGTAAGAATATTTTAGGACCAGATATGAAAGCTCCACACACTACCTAAGAGTATTGTATTAGACAAAGGACCTCAGTTTGTGGTAGGAATAGTGAAGGAAGTAAATAAAATACTAAAAATCAAAATAAAGTTGTCAATAACATATTACTCTCAAATAGATAAATAAACAAAAAGAGTAAATCAAGAGTTAGAACAGTATTTCCAAATGTTTATTGACCATAGGTAAGAGCAATGGCCAGAATAGTAGGAATAGTAGAGTTTGCCTATAACAACAAAATTCACTTGGTAACAAAAGTCTTACCATTTAAAGCAAACTACAAGTAGGATCTAAGAATGGGCTTTGAGGGAATATAGAGGGGAAAATACAAGACAGTGAGAGAATTTGTAGAAAGAATGAAGAAGATCTAAGAGGAGGCAAGAGTAGTACTAAAGAAAGCACAGGAGAAAATGAAACAAGATGTAGATAGAAGAAAAAAGAAAGGCAAGAAATATCATAAGGGGGACTTAGTAATGCTAAGTACAAGGGATCTGAAATGGCAAATGAAAGAAAGGAGAATAAAGAAGTTGACAAAGCAATTTGTAGACCTCTATAAAATAAAAAGAGTTATATTAGCAAATGCAGTCAAACTCAAGTTACCAGCTACTATTAAAATACACCCAGTAGTTAATGTAAGTAAAGTATGACTGTACAAACTACAAGTAGAAGGCCAGAAGATAGTACCACTACAACTAATAGTAATAAATAGAGAGAAAGATTTTGAAGTAGAAAAGATTTTGAATAAAAGAAAAATATAAGGAAAGGACAAGTTTCTAGTTTAATAAAAGGGGTATATAGCAGAGGTAGACACATAGAAAGGACAAGAAAATCTAGAGAATGTGAAAAAGCTGGTAAAAGAGTTTGAGAGAAAGTATAGAAGAGAGAACAAAGAAATTAGGTAATAGAAGCTAGGAAAAGAAAAGAAAGAGTTTAACCAAGAACTATCAAGGGAGTTTACAGCAAAGTTATTGTATAAATAAGAGAAAAGAAGATACAAAAAAAAAAGAGAGAAGATAGAAAAAAAATTAGAAGTGATAGAAAAATTTCTCAGGACAAGAAATCTTGAAGGGGAAGCTATTTTATGAGGAACTCAAAGAGGAAAAAATTTCCCACACCTTTGAACAACTAATTCACAATCTCAAAACATATAATGGGATTAAACTATAATAGCATAGAAAACTTATATAAATATCATTATGTGTCTAGAACATGTGATCATAGAACATTCTAGTAAAAGGCATGTAATCATGGAAAATAAGGGCATAGATCATATAATTTATATATAAGTAGTAGTAGAAATCTAACAGGGAACTCTATTGAGTTCTTTTCTTTCAATTATCACTGGTTAGAGTTAGAACTTCAGTTCTAAGTCCATACCTTAACACTGTTTAGCTATCCTGTTCAGAAACTTGAATCTAGGAGAAGAACTTTGTAATAGCATTCTGTTATTCTAGATAGGTTGCTATGACTTAGATTTCAAATAAAATTGTCACCTAAGGATAATGGATATTTCTTGTACTATTACTTGATGTAATGTTCTATTGGGATCTTTAAACAAGAGTATATTCAGAAATCTTCTAGTTAATATTCACTCAAAGAATACTACTATACTACCAAAGAAGAAAAGGTCTTGAGTATCCTTTCAAGCCAAAGAGTTTAGAAAAGAAAAAAAAACTTAGAGTTTTTCACCCTTTCCTATTATATTTATAGAAAATAGCTATAGATAATTCTGTTTTAGTACAAAGTAGTTACTATCTCTATCTGTTATGACCTTATTACAGTCAGTGTCTTTAAAAGGAACTTAAATATATATAAATTGTTAGACTATTCTTACTTTTATACTTTTTCTCTTCCTTTAACCACCACTATCTTCTCCTTTCTGGCTGTAATGGCTGTTGGGGGGACCACTATACTACCAAACCTCTTATACTAATATTGTCATTATTTACTTTCTGACATTTATTTCTGCCTGTCCTTTAAGACAGTATTTTTTTCTATTTTATACTAAATGCATGAGCATTGTGCCACATGTTCAGTATCTTTGACCTGGTAGAAACTTATCAAGTCATAAGCCTTTTGGTTCACAGAAAGGAACTTCAGGTAGTCACTTCTGCAAATAGGATAAACTAGGAGGAAAATGCTAAGCTCTGGGTATGAAGCCCTTAACCTCTAACCCTTTTCTCTATAGGTTATTCTAAAGTTATTAAGAACCAAAACTTTATAAAAAGGAAAATTGATGCTGAGGAGGGGTTATAACCTTAAGGGTTAAATCAACCATTGTACCAGTCCTGTCATGACTTGGCAAAACAGTTAAATCATTATTTATATTTCTTTTCTTTTCTTTTCCTTTTATCTTGGACTTACTATACAGAAAGGAGTATAGGAAAGTGTCATGTCACAATTGTCACAGTCACATGACAGGAAGTCACAATGTCACATGATAGGTCATATGATAGGTATGGGAAAACAGTGCACAGATCCTATAGTAGTTGTATAAGTAGTGTAGAAAATCTAATGGGAACTCTATCGAGTTCTCTTTGTCAATTGCTGAACAAAGAGCAGTTGGCTTAATTCTGGCTTGGAGTTTAGCTTTCTTACAAGTCCTCAATCTCAGGGCTTTAATAAGACAAAGAAAAAGCTTATATAGGTTATGTTATACTTGTGATATGTTGACACTATGTACATACATACACAATTACTTAGTATAACCTAGCTTCCCATGATTAGGTCATTATCAAATTCCTTCCAAATTTCCCCAGGGTATTTTAGTGGCACTACTAGTCCTAGTCATCTTAGTTTTGTTCTTTCTTAGATAGACTCTATCTCTCCCCAATCTCACTCTATTTTTTCCTTGAATCTATCCTCTCAGTTACCAAAGGGGCAAGTATAGATGTTAGCATCACTAACTGTGAAGCTAAGCCCCCAAGTGAACATCCCAAAGAGTTAATCCTGATAGTAGAACAAAACTATTCAACTTCTATACTACTACTAATTTTGAACTATGTCTAGAACTCCCATCCCAGACCCCTAGTTAAAGCATTGCATACACAGAGATAGCATGCATCTTACTGCCCCCAAAGAGGCTACTATGACCCCCATAGAATGCCCCCTCACAGTAGCCTAGGCCTGTAATCAGCAGTCGCTTTTACAGGAACTAATTGACAAAACCATCAAAGGAACTGCCCCTGAAAGAACAGAACCTATCTTAGAAGGTTTTAAGAACCAGACTAAACCACTATGCATCATCCCCCAGAACCCACTCCCTGACACTTCAGGGTTAGACCTACAGGTGCTGCTAATGGTGTTAGCTAGGCAAGCTAACCTGTAACCAAAAAAAGGAGCAAAGGAATCAAGGAACCAAATCTCTTTAGTGGGAGCAGCCCTGATGAGCTCTAGGCATTTATATTTCAATGTCAAATCTACTTCTGCACCTACAAAGAAGAATTTACAGAAGACACTGAAAAGATTTTTTTTACTATCTCTTACCTCCATGGTATTGCTCTCGATTACTTTGAGCTATTCATCAATGAGATAGACCCTTACCAAAGCTTCGACTTCTTAGAAGAATGGCTAGCCTTTGTTCAGAAACTCTCAAACCTTTTTGGATTGTACTTACCTGAAGATGACAATGAGGATGCTATTATTATGATTTCTTTTCCCCATGATAGCCTTGCCATCAACTATTTTATTCAATTTACTAAATTTCAGAATCGCATCTAATGGAATGACAGATCACTCCAGAAGGTAGTGAAAGATGCCATTTCAAACCATATCTATGACGAGTTGAGGTTTAGCCATAAGGACATCTTGTCATTTGAAGGCTTGAAGAGAGTAGTGATGAGGATAGATAATGATTTCTGAAAGGGTCACCAGGAGGGGAAACATAAGTTTCAAGTGGCTAGGTTTGTGCAGAATTATACATCAAAGCTATCCAGGCCTGTCCAAGAAAAACCCTCCTTTGTCCCAGAAGGCAGCGATTCAGCAGAAAAAATGCCCCAAGACTATACTTGAGTGACCCTGTCCCAGAATTCTCCTTCTTCCCATGCAGAGCCAGTACCTACAGTTGTAACTAATATCCTAGGTCTTGATGGGCAACTGACCCCTGCTAAGCACTATTGTCACATGAATCTAGGACTCTGCATACATTGTGGACAGACTGGGCACCTTGCAAGGGCTTGTCCAAAACAAGCCTATAGGATAATAGGGGTTGTAAAGGCCTATACTTCTCTTGTTGACCACTCTATGGACTTGTTAGATAGGTCAAAAAATGACTTGGTGGTTACCTCATTCCCAGAGGAGACAACTGTTTGAGTTCAGTCAGAAAATTATTACTACACCTAGGATCAGCAATACTTACTACTCTAAAATCGCTGCAAATCACACTCTCATCCTCTTTTGTTCCTATGCCCGTTCATGCCCTAGTAGATTCTGGTTCATCTAATTGCTTTGTGAACTCCTTGTTTGTGTCTAAATATTACTTGCCTATCTGAGAGATCAATCTCCTCCCACTTACCTTAATAAATGGCAGTGTTAATTATGTTATTAATTGCATTGTATCATTGCCAATCAATTTTTCTTGCTTCTATTCTTGTCAGACTAAGTTTTTCATGACAAAATTAGAAGGCATCTACCCCATAGTGCTAGGATACAATTGGTTGGTCTAACATAACTCTATAATTGACTAGAGGAGCAGAACCTTGAGTTTCCCTATGCATCCATTGGAGACCTAATCTCTTAACTGCCAAACCAGCCCTAACTCCCAGAACCCTACTTTGGCAAAGACATATACTCTTGAGACCTCTGCCACTCACCTAAAGCCCAAGACACCTATTCCATCCCCTAGTACCTAGTCCCCAGTTAACCAACCTGTCAACAACAAACCTAAAATATTCCTAGTGAATATGTTAGTCTACAAACATGCTTGTGAATCTGAGAAGCAATCAGCTTTCAATTTGCATTCTACTCTGACATAGTTAATGGTCGTTAATGGTGCTTTGTGCAAAAAGAGGAGGTCCCCCTGGAGATACCAGATATCCCTGATGATTATCAAAAATACCTAGACGTATTCAGTGTATAGAAGACCAAATCGCTCCCTAATCACAGACCTTACAACTTAGCTATATAGATTGAAGGTGATAAGATACCCCTACTGGGCCCTATTTACTCCCTATCAACCTTGGAATTGAAGACCCTGCAAGAATTCCTAGAGGAAAACTTATGAATTAGCACTATACACTCATCCAAGTCACCTTGCAGGGCCCCAGTACTATTCATCAAGAAAAAGAATAGGACCTTACACTTATGTGTGGATTATCGGGACCTAAATTGACTCACCCATAAGAATTGCTACCCAATTCTCCTCTTGAACGACCTACTAGATGCACCTAGAAAGGCATAAGTGTACTCAAAAACAGACTTAAAAAATGCCTATTACTTAGTATATATTACTGAGAGAGATGAGTGAAAAACAGCTTTCTGCACTCAATACAGTTCCTTTGAATGGTTGGTAATACCATTTGGATTATTGAATGCTCCTGCAGCATTCCAGTGTTTCATGAATGAAGTCTTTGTGGACCTCCTGAATGTCTATGTAGTTATTTATCTGGACAACATCTTGATCTATTCTGACAATTTAGAGGACCACATTAAACATGTGAAGGAGATGTTAAAAAAACTCTGAAGGAACAAACTATATGCTTCCCCCACCAAGTATGCTTTCCACTGGGACAGGATTGAATTTCTAGGATATATCCTAGGAGCTGACGGATTGAGGATGGACAACTCAAAGATATGGACTATCTGAGATTGGCTAGTTCCCCATTGAGTGAAGGACATGCAATCCTTCTTGGGATTTACAAATTTCTATAGGTGGTTCATCAGTAACTACGTAGAATTGATCTCACTGCTTACTGGCTTGACTCATAAAAATGAACCTTGGAACTGGATAACAAATTGTCAGTTAGCTTTCAATACTCTCAAAGAAGCATTCACCACAGTCCCCATAGTATTTGCTAAGCTATCAGGCAATTAGTAGGTAACCTCTATGATACCATATATTAAATCAATGATATCTCAATAACCACCATAATTAATGTGTTGTTTTTAGGAATATCAGAAGCACTCTTTATTATGCTTAAATTGACCCCAAAATGACTTCAAGGCAATCCATATTAATGGAGATACAATGTTTGTATATAGACTTAATTAACTATCCATGGATACTTATTTGTTCTTGAATAGAACAAGGGGCAGCTCCCATGCACTTAAGTTATCACTATTTCAAGTACAAAGACACTACCATATGTAAAAACAATAGGTAGTAACATGTGATAGTTTATCCTAGTGCATAGACTATTACATTCATGTATATAAGGACTCATAGTCTGAGGATTAGACCTCAGACTTAACAACATCTTTTGCTACTGTCTAAACCTTGCTTCTAAGCTCTTTTTGAATACATCTTCAACCAATCACAAATCAGTAAGTAGCCATTTGTGATAAACCTGTCAACACTCACTAAGCATAGCCCCAGGATGTTCCCTTACAGGTTTGTTGGAATATTTACCAACTGCCTGAGAAATAATACAACATCTCTAATGTATATATAACTTGCATTATGGTTGACTGGTTGACTGGGTATAAGAAAGTGCCAACATTCCATGATTATGCTCAGAGACAGAAGAATGCTTGTGAGATGGACAGAGTTGACCTGTTGGTGTGAAAGTATGTCAGTTCTATTAGAATATTGAACATTATTACATTAATATTAGCTTATTATTTTATGTCTTGACAATCAATTGTTGATCTATGGTTTCTTTTTTATTGTTCTAGATACAGACAAATATTGACAGTAGAGACAAAGTTCATTGCACATTTGCCAGCAAGTTTCTCACCCCATTTGCTCAACTGTAACTCAACAAGTTCACTAGAAATTCTTCCATTAGTTTATTTCTCTGAATTAAGGAACTCATGCATGTGTAAGTACCATGAAGTAGAGGTCTCGGATATTGACCAGTGTGTTAGATGACTATATGCATTACCTATGAGGCGATGGTCTAGACAATCTACATGCCAAAGGGAAATCAGAATGCACTTGCCTCAGATGTCAACCAGTGTGGTATATGACTGAGGTACTTTACATGGGTTTTATGTATCTATTTGCTATCTACGTCTGAGACAATGACGATGTCTCAGACATGATGTTCCAGGATAAAAATAAGGTATTGCTGACATAATGAAGACACGACGAGTGCTCTCGTCCAACTTGAACAGTAAAAATGGATGCTCTACCTTGATTTTGATGCTTTTGTGTCGCCATCTATACATTGCGGGATAGCATTCCAGCACATCTACGGCAAGTTTGCCTTGTTTCCTAGATTCCCAACCTTATTTCTTATTTCTCGTCCTGGGGTGTAACTGAAAAATGTTTAGGGGTGAGACTTCTCTATCTCGAGAAATAATTCTATTGGTCGCGTTTCTTCGGCTATCTTTGAACTGCTTCTATGATTTGAACCAGCGGGAAAAGCAGTACAAGAACACGAATTCTTCCAAAATTGCCCTTCAAAATGAGACCCATAGGTCATGATCGGGGAACTCAACATTCTCAGTGGATCGAACAACCTTGAATTCCGCGGCAATCACTATCATTTTCCCTCTTTGACACGATTACCTGACATCATACTATGGCCATTGGTGCCTTCAATGTTACAAAGGATTCAGCTCCAATCGCTGCCGGAACGTACTTTCTCTGCGACCATAATTTGGGTTAATTCACTCCAGCTCATACATAGGACTTGATGCCTTCATTTCCGGACCTGTGAAACGATCTAGGAAACAAAGAGTGGCGCACATGACCAACTTTCGGAAGGAATTACTTAATCGCGGCAGAACTCCCGAGTCTTACCTCTACTCGACACGTCGGAAATTTAACCATCTGATGGAACTCCTCTGCACCGATTAGCGCGAACTCGATACTCGTCGCTT
>Ga0153971_1000201_pt1 | contig 11043 bp, 14 predicted proteins | sample TSGA055MetaG_FD_104686 | JGI IMG/M metagenome (GOLD analysis project Ga0153971, IMG submission 104686) | Attine ant fungus gardens microbial communities from Georgia, USA - TSGA055 MetaG | ecosystem: Host-associated > Fungi > Mycelium > Unclassified | place: USA: Georgia, George L Smith State... | reverse complement strand
CCAAGCATTAGTAGGAACTATACAGTTCTGGTCCAAACATCCCCTAGTAGTCCATTAGTGTCACAAACTTCATTTGGCTATATCTCCATCAATTCTTCAACAATTCTCATGCTCTCAATGGCTACAGAAAGCCCTCAAAAAGACCTTTCAATAGATACCAGTCACATCTCAAGGTGATTAATATTGGCTGAGATATCAGGCAGATCAATAGGTAACCACTATGGTACTATTTTGTCACAACCCCATGACAACTAGAGATCACACCAGTCTATTTCCATCAGAGTTAACTGTACAGTTCTTCAGGTATTAATACCTTTAGCCTTACTACAGTTTTTAGTTTCGTTATCTCTAAGCAAAAACCCTAGAAATTCCTACTTGTAAGACTCTAGCTGTGATAACTTAAGTTCACTCCAAGTTAGAGTTGACAAGGAGAACTCAATAGAGTTCCCATTTGATTTTGTACACTACTTATACATTTTACTCTAGTGGCTGTGCAACATCCTCCCATAGTCCTCATGTTATTCCCATTATATGTCTACCTCATCACATATTATGACCTTGTGTGATGTGACCAAATATGTGACTGGTATATGACTGATGTCATGCTTTTGTGACTATATGACTGTTATATGATGCTTTCCCATGCTCCATCTTAGTAATGATCTAACTAAATAAAACAAAAGAAAACAAAAGAAAAATAGAAAATGACTTAGCTGTTTTGCCAAGTCATAACACTACCCCCCTCTTAAGTTTCCTTGTCCTGAGGATTTTCTTTACAATTTATAGTATAGATCAACCATGTTATCTATTTTGTCATCTTCATCTATCCATTCTCTTATTCCTATATTTCCTTGCTCGATTTCTTCTTCTTCCTTAATTGTTTCCAGCGTAGTTCTTCTTTTATCTGGTCAGTTTTTCTTTCATTGACTTCCTTTCTATCTATTCCAATTTTTCTCTAACCTTCTCCAATATTCCTGGTCATATCTCTTATCTATCTATCCAAATAATTTCTTTGCTATAAATCTTTCTGGCAATTCTCCTCTTCTAAATGTTTCTTCTTTTCTTTTCTGTTTTCTTACATCCTCCATATCCTGTTTGTATTCTTTCTTAAATTTCTCAATTGCCTCCTTGGCATTTCCTAAGTTTTCTCTCTCTTTCCAAGTGTCTAATTCCACTGTAAATCCTTTCCACTGTACCAAGTATTTATCCTTTCCCCTAACCTTCTGCTTATTCAATATTCTTTCTACTTTCTACTCTTTTTCTTCTTCAATTATTACTGGAGCCAGTTGCTCCTTTCTTTGCCCTTCTACTTGTCCTACATAATGTCATATTCTACTAACATTTACTACCAGATAAATTTTTACTGTACTAGGTAGTTCTAATTTTACTGTGTTTGACAACACTATTTTTTGTGTTTTGTAAGAGCCTACAAACCTCTCTGCCAACTTCTCTGTCCTCCTTCCAACCATCTAATATTTCAGATTCTTAGTACTGAGCATTACTAAGTCTCCTACTTTATATTCATCAACTTCTGATCTTCTCCTATCAGCATATTTCTTCATGTCTTCTTGTGCCTTTCCTAGTGCTGCTTTTGCCTCCTCTTGTATTTCTTTTATTTTCTCTACAAACTTTTCTGTTCCTTCATATTTCCTCTTTTTTCTTTCCTCAAATCCCATTCTTGGGTCTTGCCTGTAATTTGCCTTGAAAGACGACATCTGAGTACTTGAGTGCACTTTATTGTTGTATATGAACTCTGCTGTTCCTAACTATTCTGGCTATTGTTCTTGCCTATGATTAATAAATATTCTCAAGTATTATTCTAACTCCTGATTCACTCTTTCCATTTGTCTATCTGTTTGGGGGTAGAACGCTGTTGACAATTTACTTTCAATCCCCAATATCTTGTTCAACTCCTGCATAATTCCTACCACAAACTAAGGTCCCCAATCTGAAATGATACTTTTAGGTAACCTATGTAGTTTCCACATATTATCTCTAAACAACTGTGTTAACCCCTCTGCCGAAGTCTTTTCCATAGTAAAAATAAAATGTACTATCTTTGTTAACCTGTTGACTACTACTAAAATTAAGTCATACCCCTGAGCCAAAGGCAACTTGGTGATAAAGTCTACTGAAATATGCATCCAAGGTTTCTCCAGTATTGAATTGGGCATTAACTTTCCTGTTGGTTGTGTAAGAAAGCTAAACTCCAAGCTAGAATAAAGCCAACTGCTCTTTGTTCAGTGATTAACAAAGAGAACTCAATAAAGTTCTTGTTAGATTTTCTATACTACTTATACAACTACTATATAGTCTATGCACTATCCTCCCATACCTATCATGTGACTGATCATGTGACATCATGTGATGTGATGCTGTGACTTCCTGTCATGTGACTATGACACTTGTAACATGACACTTTTCCACACTCCCTTCTATAGTAAGTCCAAGATAAAAGAAAAAGAAAAGAAAAGAAAAGAAATATAAATAATGACTTAGCCGTTTTGCTAAGTCATAATACCACCTCTCTCTTAAGTTTCCTTATCTCAAGGAATTTTTTTTTCACCTACAACTCATAGTATGGGTCAACCATATTGTCCATCTTGTCATCATCCTCTTTTGTCTATTCTCTAACTTCTGATTTTTCTTCCCCAATTTCCTCTTCCTTTGCAATCATTTCCATTTTTCTTCCCCCTGATCATTTTCCTTTCTACTATCTCCAATTCCTCTCCAATCTTTTCCAATATTTCTGGTCATATCTCTTGTCTAACCACCCAAATAGTTTCCTTGCCATAAACTTCCCTGGCAATTCTTCTCTTTTATATGTTCTTTCTTTGCATTCTTGCCTTGTCACATCTTCCATATCCTGTCGATATTCTTTTTTGAGTTCCTCAATTGCTTCTTTTGCATTCTTTAAATTCTCTTTCCCTTTCCATGTATTAGACTCTGCCTTAAATCCTTTCCAATGTACCAGATACTTATCTTTGCCCCTTACTCGCTGCTTATTTAATATCCTCTCCACTTCCTATTTTTCTTTTCCCTCAATTATCACTGGAGCTAGTTGCTCCTTCCTTTGTCCTTCTACTTGCCCTACATACCGTTGTATTCTACTGATGTTTACTACTGGGTATATTTTTACTGTACTAGGTAGTTCTAATTCTATTGTGTTCGATGATATGATTTTCTTAATCTTATAAGGGCCTATGAATCTCTCTGTCAATTTTTTCATTCTCCTCTTGACCATCTGGTACTTTAGATCCTTAGTACTCAATATTACTAAGTCCTCTACTTTATAGTCATCTACTTCTCCTCTCTTCTTGTTTGCGTATTTCTTCATTTTTTCCTGTGCTCTTCCTAGCATTGCTTTTGCCTCCTCCTGTATTTCTTTTATTTTCTCAATGAATTTCTCTGCTCCCTCATACTTCCCCTTCTTTCTTCCCTCAAACCCCATTCTGGGATCTTGCCTGTAGTTTGCCTTAAAGGACAATGTCTGAGTACTTGAGTGTACTTTATTGTTGTATGTAAACTCTGCCGTTCCCAACCATTCTGGCCACTGTTCTTGCCTATGATCAATGAACATTCTTAAGTACTATTCCAACTCCTAGTTGACTCTCTCTATTTGTCCATTTGTCTGAGGGTAGAACGCCATTAACAATTTACTCTTGATCCCTAGTATTCCATTCAACTCTTGCATTAGTCCTGCCACAAATTGGGGCCCTCTATCTGAGATGATACTTTCAGGTAGTCCATGCAACTTCTATATATTATCTCTAAACAACCGCACTAATCCTTCTGCTGATGTTTTCTCTGTAGTAGATATGAAATATACCATTTTAGTTAACCTATCGATTACTACTAAGATTGAGTTGTATCCCTGAGCTAAAGGTAGCTTCATGATAAAGTCTACTGATATGTGTGTCTAGGGTTTTTCTGGAATAGAATTGGGTATTAGTTTGCCTGCTAGTTGTTCTGTGTAATTTTTATTTCGCTAGCAGGTGTCACATTCTTCTATATACTGCTTCACTTCTTTTGTAACTCCTGGCCACCAAAAGTTTCTAGTGACCAGTTCCACTGTTTTCCACTGTCCTCATGTTCTCCTACTGGTGTGTCATAATGTAGTCTAATTATTTCTGTCCTAAGCTTATCATCTTTTGGTACATAGACTTTTCCCTTCTTGTACATGACATCCTTAACTTCTCTCCATTCTTTGTCTCTTAACATCTTTACCCCTACCTTCTTTATTTCTTTTACTGCTTTCACTACTTCGTTATTTTTCACTTTTGACTTTCTTACTTCTTCTAGTAGATCTATTGTCACAAGCTTCATTCAGTCATATCTCCACCAATTCTTCGACGATTCCCACGGTCTCAAAGCCAGCTTAAAGCCCTTAAGAAGACCTTTTGATCGATGCTAGTCACATCTCGAGGCGATCAATAATGGCTGAGATATTAAGCAGATCAACTGGTAACCACCATGTTACTGTTTATTAAATTGCTAATATCTCGGAAACCGCCGTGATCAATGCTTCGGTTCTAGGCTCAGCAGAAGCCTTCTTCATAACACTCAGAATGAGCCTAAAATGACCTCAAGACAATTAATATTAGTGGAGACATGAAGACCTCAATATTTGCACATAGATTTTATTAATTACCCATAGATAGTCATCTGTCCTTTTCTTAGAACAAAGAACAGCCTCCATATGGTTAGGTTATCATTATTTTAGTACAAAGACACTACTATATGTAGAACAATAGGTAGTAATCAGGTAATGATCTGTACTAGTACACAGACCATCACTTTTTTGTATATAAGGACTTATAGTCTGAGGATTAGACCTCAGACTTAACAACATCTTTTGTCACTTGTCTAACTTCACATTTTTGAACTCTTTAAAGTGTCAAAGCACCCATCACAAATAGTAAGTGACCATTTGTGATACCTGTGGTCCTTCTTCATCTTTTTTTTTTTTCCAATTTTCTTTGTCATCTATTGTCCATTTAACAATTTTCTCTTTTTCTAGAGTTACTACCCTTTTTCCTCTTTTCTTCTCGTCTTCCTCTTTTATTTTTACTCTGCCACACAGGGGTGGGTATCTCGTCATTTTGACCTCTTTTGTTTTCTAATTTATCTCTGGGTTGTGTGTTGCCAACCATGGCATTCCCAAAATTATTTCTGTCTTTTCCAGATCATATACATCTATTTTCATTCTTTCTACATGACCTTTATAATAGACGTTTGCTTCTACCTGGTGGGTAATTGCTCCTCTACTATTGTTTGTTCTATTTATGTTTCTGACCATTATTGGTCTTTCTAACTTCTGCAGCTTGAATCTATGCCTAGCTGCTATCCTTTTGTCCATAAACATCCCTATGGCACCACTATCCAAGAGTGCTTTTACAGTTACATCTTTGTGTGTATCCAATTTTTCTACTCCCACATTTAACTATATTTCTCTCAGCATTTTGAAGGTTCTTCTGACCTCCTTTTGACTACTTCTCTCTTTGGCTGTGCTTTCTGACTCTCTTGGTCGTGCATTGCTTTCTTTTCCTCCTTTTTTTGGCATCCATACCATCTCTGTCTATTCTTGATTACCCCTTGTCTCCTGTTCTTTTTCACATGATATCCCTTCTCTCTACACCTTTCACACTGCACATACATTACTATTACTTCCTCTATGCACCACTCTAACTCTAGTAGGCATGCTTCCTCTGGCACTCCTTTGCCACAATGTTCCTCTGCTCTCCTCCTCAATTCTTCTACCAAACTCCTCTTTCATTCTTGCTATGCTTTCTATGGCTTGGCCATACGTGCTGCTGCCTCCTTCTCTTCTATCTTTCTTAACTTTCTTTTCTGTGCTTTTTCCTTTACAGGGCATACAGGCCTCTCCTTTTGCTATGCCTTTTGTGGCCTTGCTACATACACTGTCTCCTTTCTTACCTACAATAGACACTCTTTGCATTTGTGTCCCTTTTCTCCACACTTAAAACACTCAACCTCTACTACTCCTATTCTCCTTATCGTCCTCTCTTCCACTCCACACTGTATTATTCTACTTCTCAATACTTCAAACTTATTTTAGGGAACCACCGTCTCCTTTCTTTCCTTTTTCTGTTTTCTGTAATTTCAGGCCAAGTGCCTGAACCCCTTACAGCTCCAACATTCTCTTTCTCTCTTTTCTTTTAGCCTTGCTCTTAATGAAGCGAAAGCATGCTTTTCTTTGAGCAAGTTGCTCATGAAGGAGTTATATTGTTATAGAGACATTATATTATGTCTCCACAGTAGTATGAAATTAATATTAAGTCTTGCTAGTTACAACTACGTCTGCTGGGGCACAAGATCTTTACCTAGCCAGATACCTACTGCCTTACTAACTACTGCCCTAATAGTACTTTGTCTATCACCCAATGGATGGGATTTCTAATCTAGACAGCCCTCTAGATGTCAGCATCTAAAGTCCGATGACCGGAATTAAGCCAACTGTCTCTTTGTTCAGAGTTTGACAAAGAGAACTCGATGGAGTTTTTACTTAATTCTCTACTACTTATACATTTTACTACTATGGCTATGCGCTTACTCTCCCATGGTCCTCATGTTACTCTAGTCATGTAACATATTGTGACTTGTGATGTGACCATCCATCACACCAATTGTGACATTGTGACAAAGTCATGTGATACTTTCCCATACTCTATCTTGTAGTTGTAAGTCCAAAAAGAAAAGAAAAGAAAAAGAAAAATAAATAATGACTTAGTCGTTTTGCCAAGTCATGACAGGTTGCTCTGTGCAATTTTTATTTTGCTGGTAGACATCACATCTTTCTATATATCACTTCATCTCTTTTGTCACTTCCAACCACCAAAAGTTATGAGTGACCAACTCTACTGTCTTCTACTGTCCTCCATGGTCTTCTACTGGCATATCATGATATAGCCTAATAATTTCCATTCTAAGCTTATTATCCTTAGGTACATAAACCTTCCCTTCCTTGTACATTATGCCGTCAACTTCTCTTTACTCTTCATCTCTCAATATCTTAACTTCAGCTTATTTTATTTTTTCTACTGCTTTGATAACTTTGTTATCTTTTACTTTTGACTGTTTCACTTGTTCCAATAAGTCCACTCCTTCAACTACAATCTCTACTGTTTCTGTCCTCCTTACTTCCAGCTATTTTAGCTTTACCAATGTTTTATTTTCATTGTCTCTTTCTACTCCTACCTCCCAATCTAGCCTTTTACTTAAACTATCTGCCTTTCCTATTTTACTCCCTGGAATATGCTTTAATGTAAAATAAAATCTAAATAGATATAATGCTTATCTTGCTTGTCTTTGATTTAATTTCTGCACCTTTATAAAATACTTGAGATTTTTATGATCTGTCCAGATCTCGAATTTTACTACTGTTCCTTCTAGGAAGTGCCTCCATGCTTCCAAGCATTTAACATTTCCTTATCATGTATTTCATAATTTCTTTTAGTATTACTTAATGATTTGGAAATAAAAGCTACTGGTCTCCATAACTTATCAGAGCACTTCATTAATAGTACTTTTTCTGTAGCATAATTTGAGACATCTGTCTCTATCCTAAACTCTTTGTCTAAGTCTGGGAATGTTAACATTGGTCTTGTTATAAAGATTTCTTTGAGCTCGTTAAATGCTTGTTACTGCTCTTACTCCCACTGCCACTTTACATCTTTTCTTATCAACATATTCATTGGCTTGGCTACTTAAGCAAAGTCTTTAATGAACCTTCTATAATAGTTTGCAAAGCCCAAAAACTTCCTGACGTCTTTTACATTCTTTGGCTCTGGTTAACTCAGTACTCTGTCCACTTTCTCTTTTTTTATCTCTATTCCATTTGGTTCTATAACAATACCCAAGAACTTTATCTTTCTTACTTTCCACACATATTTCTCTGGCTTAACATATAAGTTATTCTCCTCTAACCTCTTTAATATTTCTTTTACTATTTCATTATGTCTTTCTTCTGTCTCTGTTCCTACTAATACATCATTTACAAACACTGCGACTTTTTCTTCATTAATTAAGTCTCTTAGGATTTTATTTATCATTGTCTAGAATATAGCTGGCAAGTTTGTCATTTCAAAGAACATAACTGTTGGCTCAAAGGAGCCCACATGCATAGTAAATGCTCTTTTCCACTCATCTCCCTCTTTGATCCTCACATTATTGAACCCTCACCTGAGATCCATTTTAGTGAATCTTTTTTGCCCCCTATATTGTTAATTAACTCTGTGATTAATGGTAGTAGGTAATTGTTCTTCACTGTCTGGCTATTCAAGTTGCGATAGTCCATAACTATCCTCTTCTTTCTATCTTTCTTGCCTATGAAAAATACTAGTGATGTTTGAGGGGATTTTGTTGGTCTAATATACCCCTTTCTTAACTGGTCTTCTACAAAATTCTAGACTTCTTCCCTTTCATCTTTGAACAATGGGTAAATCCTTCTCTTTTGTGGTACAAATGTTTCTTTGAGATCTATGGCATGATCCCAAAATTTTCTCATTGGCATTCTTTCTGACTCTATCTTTCTAAACACTTTTCTCTACTTCAAGACATAAACATTCCCATTGCACTACTGTCTAAGAGCGCCTTTATTATGATACCTTTGTAGGTGTTTGTTTTTTCAATATCAATATCTAACCATACTTCTTTTAACATTTTGAAAGTTCTTTGAACTTCTCTTTGACAACCTTTCTCTTTTGCTGTGCTTTCCAGGTCTCTTGCCCATGTGCCACTTGGCTATGCTTTTCTCTCCATAAGGCGCACTGCTTTCCCTTTTTCTTTCTTTGTACACCCTTCGTACTTCTTTAATTCTTCCCATTTCTTTCCTTTGACTACTCTTTATCCTTTGTCTTCCGCCACATGATGTCCTTTCTTTCCACAGTCTTCACATGTCAAATATGAAACTACTACTTCCCCATTACTCCATCCTAGCTCAAACAAATTTACTTCCTCAGGTACTCCTTTTCCACAATATTTGAATGCTCTTTGTTATAGAACATTTCCTAAGCTCCTCCTCCATTCTTCTTGTTGTACCTTTTGTGGGATTACCATATGTGCTGTCCTTTCTCTTTCTAATCTCCTATTTGGACAATCTTTACATTGATATCCCACCCCTTCACACTCAAAATACCTTATCTCATCTTCCTGCATATTTCTTCCTATGGAGCATGCTAGCTCCTTCTTTGGTTGCACCTTCTGTGGTACCACTACTTGGCCTACTCTTTCTCCTCTTTCCTTTTCTCTCTTTGGACATTCCTTCTATTGATGTCCTTCTTCTCTGTACTTAAAACACTGTATTGCTTTCTCTTCTTTCCTTTCTCTTTTCTGCCTTCTTATTTCTACTCCACACCTCATCACTCTACTTGACAGCACCTCAAATCTATTTTAAGGAATTGATGTTCTCCCTTCCTCTTCTCTTCTGTTCCTGTAGTTACAGGCCAGGTGCCCGAACTTCTTACATCTATAGCACAGCTTCCCTAGTCTTTATCACAAATGGTCACTTACTTATTTGTGATTGGTGCTTTAGAATCTTGAAAGGTTCAAAAATGCAAAGTTTAGACAGTAACAAAAGATGTTGTTAAGTCTGAGGTCTAATTCTCAGACTATGAGTCCTTATACACATAATTATGATGGTTTGTGTACTAGAACAGATTATCACATGCTACTACCTATTCTTCTACATATGGTAGTGCCTTTGTACTTAAAATAGTGATAACTTAACCATATGGAGACTGTCCTTTGTTCTAAGAAAAGGACAGATGACTATCTATGGGTAATTAATAAAATCTATGTGCAAATATTGAGGCCTTCATATCTCCACTAATATTAATTACCTTGAGGTTTTTCTAGGCTCATTCTGAGAGTTATGAAGAAGGCTTCTGCTGAGCCTAGAATAGAAGCATTGATTGTGGCAGTTTCCGAGATATTAGCGATTTAATAAACAGTAACATGGTGGTTACTAGTTGATCTGCTTAATATCTTGGCCATTATTTATTGCCTCGAGACGTGACTGGCATCAATTGAAAGGTCTTTTTGAGGGCTTTCCGTAGCTTTTGAGACCATGAGAATTGTCAAAGAATTGATGGAGATATGGCTGAATGAAGTTTGTGATAGTCTTCTTTTCAATTCTGCCCTTAGTGAAGCAAGAGCATACTTTTCTTTGAGCAGGTTACTCATGAGTGAGTTATATTGAATTTGAGACATTGTGCTAATGTCTCAGGGTATGGATTTAATAGTTAATCTCACTAATTACAACTATGTCTGTTGGGGCACAAGATCTTTACCCAATCAAATACCTACTGCCTTACTAATTACTGCCCTAGTATTATGGTTAGACAATCACCCAATGGATGGGATCCCTACTCTAGACAGCCTTCTAGAAGTAACCATTACTCCTCTGCATGTACCACTCACAATAGAGTGCAGCATAAGGTTTATACTAAGAAGAATACAAGTAGCTACTAAACACTACCCAATTGCAAGGTCAGGTCTTGAGTGCAATACCTGGGTCTGGTACTGTGTCTCCACCTATAGTCCCTAACTGACTGCAAAGTACCCTTAAGCCAAGGGCCTAGCTATATATGGAAGTGGCTAGTGATCACGATGAACACTAGCCAAGGGTCAATTTGAATGAGAGTAAAGGTGAACAAGGTCCAAGGCAGATAGTGCTCGAAGTAGAATTAAGTTCTAGTATAAGACTTTAGCTGTGATGACTTAAGTCCACTCCAAGTCAGAGTTGACAAAGAGAACTCAATAGAGTTCCTATTTGATTTTGTACACTTATCACAAAAGGTCGAATAAAGCACTTGCCTTATTCATCAAATGACATGAGGCTCTTACCTGATAAGCCTACTTCTGAGCCAAATGTTGTCCATTGTGAGGCAATAATGTCACTGCACTATACTGATTCATAGATAATTGTCAACAGATCCCCACCTTAACACAATCCCTCCAAGCGACATACATCAACACTACAAAATTCTGCCCTTCTGGACTCCCAGCCAAGAACGGTGTTGT
>Ga0153971_1000199_pt1 | contig 11047 bp, 12 predicted proteins | sample TSGA055MetaG_FD_104686 | JGI IMG/M metagenome (GOLD analysis project Ga0153971, IMG submission 104686) | Attine ant fungus gardens microbial communities from Georgia, USA - TSGA055 MetaG | ecosystem: Host-associated > Fungi > Mycelium > Unclassified | place: USA: Georgia, George L Smith State... | reverse complement strand
GATCGCCTCGAGACGTGACTGGCATCGATCGAAAGGTCTTCTTAAGGGCTTTAAGCTGGCTTTAAGACCGTGGGAATCGTCGAAGAAATGGTGGAGATATGACTGAATGAAGTTTGTGACAGTAAAGTGTAGGGGATATGAATATAAAGGCACCAGGACAGAGGAAAATCAAGGACAAGAATTTATCTCTAGAAAGCAGCTGAGGAATCTATGGTGTAGAAGTTGTTTAGAAGCATGGAAATGGAGAAAAGATGGAGGAGGATGTAAAGTTAAGTGTGTCAAGTGTGAAAGGAATAACACGATTAAAGGGAGGAAATTGGAAGAGGGAAAGATTTTGTGCCCTAAGTGTAGGACAGGGAAAAAGAAGCCATGGTGGAACTGGGGAGTAGCAGTGCAGCCTACAATGGTAAAGGTGCAGCAAAGCAGTGCATGGATAAGAGTTCCAAAAAGCGCAGTGAGAAAGAGAGGTGGCGAAAGAGAAGTGAGAAGGACGTTTAAGATGTTAAGAGAGGTGTGGCTAAACATTGGACTAGAAAAGATAGACATCCACGAAGGTATAACAGTAAAGGTGCTCCTAGACAGTGGTACGACAGAAATGTTTATGGATAGAAAAATGGCAGCAAGACATGGGTTTAAGCTGCAAAAGTTGGATAGACCAGTGGCAGTAAGGAATGTTAATGACACAAATAACAGTGCAGGAGCAATTACACATTGGGTAGAAGTAAATGTGTACTATAAAAGCCATGTAGAAAGGATGAAGATAGATGTATGTGATTTGGGAAGGACAGAAGTAATCTTGGAAATGCCTTGGTTACAAGCTCATAACCCAGAAATTAACTGGGAAACGGGGGAAGTCAGAATGACGAGATGCCCACCATTGTGTGGAGGGAACAAAGAAAAGGAAGAAAAAAGGACAAGAAAAGGAAAGAGAGTGGTAACCCTAGAGGAAGAGAAAATTGTTAGATGGGCAGTAGATGATAAAAAAGATTGGGGAAGGGAAGAGAAAGTAGAAGCAGACCACAGGAAAATTGAGGAAATGGTTCAAAAAAAATTCCTGAAGTGGAGGAAGGTGTTTGGAAAGATGAAGTCAAAAAGAATGCCTATAAGGAAAATTTGGGATCATGCCATAGACCTTAAAGAGACGTTCAAACCACGAAAAGGAAAAATTTATCCTCTCTCCAAGGATGAGAGAAAAGAAGTTCAGAAATTTGTGAAAGACCAATTAAGAAAGGGATATATCAGACCATCAAAATCTCCTCAAACGTCACCAGTATTCTTTGTAGGAAAGAAAGATGGAAGTAAGAGGATGGTGATGGACTACCGTAATCTAAACAACCAAACAGTAAAGAACAATTATCCACTCCCCTTAATCACAGACCTAATAGACAATATGGGGAGCAAGAAAATATTTACTAAGATGGATCTAAGGTGGGGGTTCAACAATGTGAGAATTAAGGAAAGAGATGAGTGGGAGTATTTACGATGCATGTGGGCTCCTTTGAGCCAACAATCATGTTCTTTGGAATGACAAACTCACTAGCTATATTTCAGATGATAATAAACAAAATCCTAAGGGACTTGATAAACAAAGGAAAAGTCACAGCATTCATAGATAATGTATTAGTAGGGACAGAGACAGAAGAAGGGCATAACGAAATTGTGGAAGAGATACTAAGGAGGTTAGAAGAAAATGACCTATATGTCAAGCCAGAAAAATGTATATGGAAAGCAAAGAAGATTGGATTCCTAGGGATGATTATAGGGCCCAATGGGGTAAAAATAGAGAAGGAAAAGGTAGATGGGATACTTAGTTGGCCAGAACCAAAGAATATGAAAGACATCAGAAAGTTTTTGGGCCTTGCAAATTATTACAGAGGGTTCATTAAAAATTTTGCTCAAGTAGCTAGACCAATAAATGTGTTGACAAGGAAGGATGTGAAGTGGTAGTGGGGGCAGGAGCAACAAAAGGCATTTGATGAACTAAAAAGGATCTTTACAACAAGACCAGTATTAGCAGCCCCAGACTTAGACAAAGAATTCAGGGTGGAAGCAGATGCTTCAAACTATGCTACTGGAGGAGTGTTATCAATGAAATGCTCTAATAAATTGTGGAGACCAGTTGCTTTCATTTCAAAATCTCTAAGTGATACAGAACAGAACTATGAGATATATAATAAGGAGATGTTAGCTGTAGTCAGGTGTTTGGAGACATGGAGACACTTCCTGGAAGGAACAACAATTAAATTTGAGATATGGACAGATCACAAGAATCTCAAGTACTTTATGAAAGCATAGAAATTAAACTATAAACAAGCAAGATGGGCCTTATACCTATCTAGGTTTAACTTCACACTAAAGCATGTTCAAGGAAGTAGAATAGGGAAAGTAGATAGTCTCAGCAGAAGACTAGACTAGGAAGTGGGAGTAGAAAGAGACAATGAAAACCAGATGTTGATAAAGCCTAAGTAGCTAGAAGCAAGAAGAATGGAAACAGTAGAAATCATTGTAGAAGGAGTGGATCTACTAAAGAAGGTCAAACAGTCCAAAGTAAATGACAATAAAGTAGTAAATGCAATAGAAGAAATGAAGTAGACAGGAGTGAAAATGCTAAGGGATGAAGAGTGGAGAGAAGTTGACAGTATAATGTACAAAGAAGGAAAAGTATATGTACCCAGAGATGATGAGCTTAGGACAGAAATTGTTAGGCTACATTATGATATGCCTATAAGAGGACATGGGGGACAGTGAAAAACAATAGAGCTGGTCACTCGAAACTTCTGGTGGCCAGAAGTCACTAAGAAGATGAAAAGATATATGGAGAAATATGATATCTGCCAATGCAACAAAAACCACACAGAACAGCCAGCAGGAAAATTAATGCCAAATTTAATCCTAGAAAAACCTTGGACATATATATCGGTAGATTTTATTACCAAACTACCCTTAGCACAGGAATATAATTCGATCTTAGTAGTAGTCAACAGACTAACAAAAATAGTCTACTTTATTCTGACTACAGAAAAGATGACAGCAAAAGGATTGGCTAGGCTGTTTAGAGACAATGTGTGGAAACTACATGATCTATCTGAAAGTATTATATCAGACAGAGGACCACAGTTTGCAGCAGGATTAATGTGAGAGCTGAATAGGATGCTGGGGATTGAAAGTAAAATGTCAACGGCATTCCATCCTCAGACAGATGGACAAACAGAGAGGGTCAACCAAGAGCTAGAACAATACTTAAGAATGTTTATTGACCATAGGTGTCAGGATCGGCTCCTAGGTTCTATTCCAATAGAAAGGGGACTCTTGGTTTCTACAATTAGTTCTCTATCTCCTATACCTTTCCACTTGTATAGATTCAAGATATATAATGAGGAGGGACAAAAGATGATAAAACTAGAGAGAAGCTTTTCCAAGGGAGAATGAAACTAAGTAACTATGACTAGTACTAGTGTTTAAATACTATAAGAGAGGAAAAAAGATGATATAATCTACTGACTAAGTGGGGCTGAGATTTGATATATGTGCACACAGTAACGCACGTGTCATAGTATGCGTCAAGGTCATGGAGTGTGACAATAGGCAAGAACAGTGGTCAGACTGGTTAGGAACAGCAGAGTTTGCATACAACAATAAAGCGCACTCAAGTACTAAAATATTACCTTTCAAGGCAAATTACAGACAAGATCCTAGAATGGGGTTTGAAATAAGAAAGAAGGGGAAATATGAGAGAGCAGAGAAATTTGTCGCAAAAATGAAGGAAATCCAGGAGAAAGCAAAAGTGGCACTAAGGAAAGCACAGGGGGAAATGAAAAAGTATGCAGATAAGAAGAGAGTGGAAGTCAATGAGTATAAAGTAGGAAACTTAGTGATGCTGAGTACTAAGGATCTGAAATATCAAATGGTCAGGAGAAGGACAGAAAAGTTGACAGAGAGGTATGTAGGGTCTTACAAAATCAAGAAAATTATATCATCAAATGCAGTAAAACTAGAACTACCTAATACAGTAAAAATACACCTAGTAGTCAATGTTAGTAGGATACAAAAATATGTAGGGCAGGTAAAAGGACAGAGGAAGAAACAACCAACTCCAGTCATAATCAAAGGAGAGGAGGAATAGAAGGTAGAGAAAATCCTGAATAAGTGGCAAATAAGAGAGAAGGATAAATACTTAGTGAGGTGGAAAGGTTTTATGGTAGAATCTGACACCTGAGAAAGAAGAGAGAATTTAGAAAACGCAAAAGAAGTGGTTGAAGAATTTGAGAAAGAATATTGAAGGGACATAGAAGAAGTAAATTGGCAAGAAAGAGAGAAAGGGACATTTAGAAGAGGAGAATTGCCAGAAAGGTTCACAGCAAGAAAACTATTTGGATGGTCAGACAAACGGTATGACCAGGAATACTGGGAAAGGCTGGAAAGAAACTAGAAAAAATGAAAGGGAGAAAGAAGAACATTAGAGGAAGATGAAGATGAAATGGGTAATATGGTAGACCCCTACTATGAACTGTAAATCCTCAGGATGAGAAACCTTGAGAGAGGGATGATGTCATAACTTGGCAAAATGGCTAAGTCATTATTTATATTTCTTTTCCTTTTTTTTTCTTTTAGATTATTACTAAGGTAGAGTGCAGGAAATATCACATGACTGGTCACAGAGTCACAAAAAAGGTGTGACAGCAGTCACAGAATGGTCACGTCACAATGAAGTCATGGCATGTGACAAAGAAGTCACCTGATGGACATGAGGACTGTAAGAGATAAGGTACATAGCCATGATAGTAATTGTATATATAGTGTAGCAAATTTAACAGGAACTCTATTGAGTTCTCCTTGTTAAACGCTGATAAAGAAGCAGTTGGCTTTATTCCAGCTTAGGAGTTAGCTATCCTGATAGAACTCTATCGAGTTCTCTTTGTCAACTCTGACTTGGAGTGGACTTAAGTCATTACAGCTAGAGTCTTATACTCTTTGCCAGAGGGCCTCTAGTTCCTCAAGGCAGGCATATTCAAATTCGCCACAAAGACATGTGTCTTTGATTTGTGCAATGTCCTTGTATTGGTATTGCCACTGTCACAAACTTCATTCAGTCATATCTCTATTAATTCTTCAATGATTCTTATGGTTTTAAAGGCTACAAAAAGCCCTCAAAAAGACCTTTTGATCGATGCTAGTCATGTCTCAAGGCGATCAATATTGGCTGAGATATTAAGTAGATCAACTAGTAACCACTATGTTATCATTTATTAAATCGCTAATATCTCAGAAACTGCCACAATCAATGCTTTGGTTCTAGGCTTAGCAGGAGCCTTCTTCATAATGCTCAGAATGAGCCTAGAACAACCTCAAGACAATTAATATTAGTGGAGATATGAAGGCCTCAATATTTGCACATGGACTTTATTAATTACTCATAGATAGTCATCTGTCCTTTTCTTAGAACAAAGGACAGCCTCCATATAGTTAATTTATTACTATTTTGAGTACAAGGGCACTACCATATGTAGAACAATAGGTAGTAGCATGTGATGATCTGTCCTAGTGCACAGACCATCACAATCTTGTATATAAGGACTTCCTGTCTGAGGATTAGACCTCAGACTTAACAACATCTCTTGTCACTGTCTAAAATTTGCTTATAAGCACTTTTTGAATAACTCTTCAACCCAATCATAAATAGTAAGTGGTCTTTTGTGATAGCATACATCACATGTGCACATAGCTTAGTCACCTGACTATCAACCACCCCAGAATCTTCCAAATTATTTAAATAATCCCATTTATTGTAATTTACCTTAGTTTCATTCTCCCTTGGGAAGACTCTACTCTGCTTGTTACTCTTACTTCTTCCTCTCAAATATAATCCTACTGAAATCCAGAAGGGACGAGTGTAGAGGTGGGCACAACTCATCATTGAGGCCAAGCCCTTCTAGAGTGAATTTCCCTCCTGGAGTCATTTCTGACACCTCTATTCTTTACTCATCCCTATCCTGGTTTGAGAGTGGTTAACTTGGATTTCGCACTGATGAGCACGTGCTATGATCATTATCACTACAATCCTTGTCAGAAATTTTTCTTTTTTCATGTGAAGGTCCTGGAGATTGGTATGTTGATGAGAATTTGTCATCATCAAAGCTTAAAGGAGTGTAAGGTAGTTAAGTTCTTTTAGATAAGGTTTTCTTGTGCTGATTTTTGTCTGGGAAGTAAGGGAACATATTCTTAATGAATTTGGCATATGAGAATGTGAAGACAATGTTGTTGGGGAGTCACATGAATATATTACTATGATTTCCCAGTGCGATGCTAATGTAAATTATTAGCTCAGATTTTGAACTTAATTTATCTTTTCATATATTTGGGAAAACATAAACGTATGTCCTACAACCAAGAACACAAAGATGGTTCACTTATGGGGCTGTCTCTTTGAGTAGTTCATGAGAGGTGTGCTAATTTAGTTGCACCTAGGGTGTTTGATTATAGACATAGCATGCATGATCAAAAGTGAAGTTCCACCAGCTTTTAGGGAGGCATGCACCAGAGTGCATGTACTCTGCCTTATCTGATAGTATGTACATCAAATGCTCTATGCAACCATTCTACTATAGGATATAAGGGGCGCTTTGGAGGATACATATACCTCTATCTTTTAAAATTTGATCAAATGCTGTCGATTTGTACTCTCCCCCTACATTGGTCATCCATAGTTTAATAGATGTGTGGTATTGATTTTCTATGAGAGATAGAAAGTGCCTTGTAGCTTGAATAGCCTTGTCTTTTGATGTGAGCATTGATACCTATGCATAGGAGGTATAGTTATCATAGAAAGTAATCATGTACCTTTGATAGTAGTAGCTGAGAGTAGAAAAAGATTTGATATCTGAGTATATAAGTTGGAAGGGGTGTATCGTGTGGTACAACAAAGGCAGAAAAGACTTATTTGGCATTTTTCCTCTTGTATACCCAGGGCAGAATAGGCTGTCTTTAGAAAATTCTATTTGAGAAAAGTTAGTTGTATATTCCTTCACATGTCTAAGGGCTTCCTTAGAGGGGTACCCAAAATAGCAATGAAGAGTATTGAAGTCAACTAGATTAGCAGTTGAGTGCATATTATTATAGTAGTTTACCTAGTCTACTGTCTGCAGCATAAAGATAGTGTCTCCAGGCACTCTAGGCCTGAAGAGCATAAAGTTCTTATTATTGCATGTATTTAACACAATAAGATTTCTGTCCCCAGAGACTAAGAAACCATCTTGCAAAAAGGCTCCCAGGGAAAGTAAGCAATATGTTAAGTCAGCACAGTAAAATACTATGTCAATAGTCATATTTAGAGATTTGCCTTGTCTATCTTTGTGCCTGAAAACAATTGAGCCCTTTCCAGTTGTATAAATCATGCTATTTGCGGTCTGGATTGGTAGTTTTATAGGGAGTTCTTCAAAAGTTATAAAGTTACCCTTTTCCCCAATGAAGTGCATGGATACACCTGAGTTGAGGATCCAGTATGGCACTGCCTCCTTTGATTTTCTGTATTTTCCCTTACAATTTAAGCATGTAGAGAAGGAGAGGCCATATTTGCATTTGTTAGGCTGCATACTATTGGATATATCAAAGAGATCACACAAGACACTACTACAGTTTGAAGTTGTGAGACAACATTTCAGAACTGAGGTGTTGGTGTTGTACTAGTGAAGTAAAGTGGCACACCTCATGCTATGTTCAGTGAAGTAAATGTTATCATAGTCTATGCTTCCATCGTAATCATAGGGGGGTCTAATTTCATCAAGCTCAACTGCATCTTGAAAAGAGAAGCCAAGAGAGACTGTGTTATCATTGTTCTTCTAGAGAATCCTATCACCAATGTGAAATACAAGAGAGCTAAATGCTACTGATTTGCATGCTTTGATATGACCTTCTCTGGTGTCACCTGAAAGGTAAACACATTTAAGAGGAAAGTACATTTAACTTCATAGGCAGTGGTATTGGTCACATTATTTTGGTTTGAGAAGGATTCAAAAGGGGTAATTGCTGGGAAAAGGAGGCAAGCATCTAAGACATTAGCAAAATTCCCAAAGTTTTGGGAGTAACCTAGGTATGTTTGGTACTGACAGCCAGATATGTGAGCTGAGGCTAGATAGAATAGTAGATTAGCAGGTTGTGTAATGTACGCATGAGAGCACAATTGCTACCTATGCTGCTATTTGTGTTTACTGCTATTTTTTCTACTATGCTTACTATGCAGCCTGCTAGTGTTGGAACTCTCACTCTCTAGCGGCAATTGTTGCTGATGGAAGTGAGAGTCCTTGTCTTTTTGCTGTATATTTGATAGTTTTTTCACGTTATTTTGAATTTTGTTTTTTCCCTTTGATGAGCATTGTTGCTAGCTCATTATAGCATCATTTCTTATGGCTAAAAAAGTGAGTGAGATAGCGTCAGCTGTTTTGTGATTATAAGAAATTATAATCTTCTCCATTTGGGCTGGTAGCTTTGAGAGGAGTATTATGGCTTGGAGAGACTCAGAATAGATTAGTTTGTTATCTTCAAGGTGAGTAAATAGAGTGCAAAGCTTATCGATCACTGGGGTAGGATTACAGTCACTAGGAATAAAGAGCTTATTAATGGCAATAACATCTGTGTAGGCTGCTGAAATGGTAATAGTGCTGTACTGAGTCTTTAACCATTCAAGAAGGTCTTTGGTACTCTCTTTTTGGGCTTGAACAATGAGTTTCCTGATGTCCAGGGAGATTTAGAGCACAAGGTTACCAAAGGCTTTGGCATTTTGATCCTCCCAGTTCTTGTGAGCCTTGTGAGAGTCTTCAGTTTCATTTCCTTTCTCATCAAAGGTTAGGAAAGGTTAAGCACCAAGCGCCATATAGCAGCCTATAGCATTGATAATATAGCATGCAGTAGCATCCCAATCAGTGAGATCATGACTATCAAAAGTGCATAAATGATTGAGGGTCTGTGAGGACATAATTTGGGAAAGGATATAGTATGTTAGTAGAAGATCAGAGTGATTGAATGAGTATAGAGTACTTGATACTTATTGTAGCGGATTGTTGTGTATTTTTGACAGCAACAGTCATGCAGTATCTGCCCTCTAGGGCCCATAACCTGTAAAAGGAGGTACCCAGTATAGTATAGTAGCCTTAAGTACACTAGTCACTCACATTATAACAATAGTACTTGAGGTGCTTTGACTAGAGGATGGTACAATGATATTTGTAAAAGATCAAGTTCAGTATATATTACTAATCAGTACACATTATAATAATTGTTTTATTTACAGAGAGAAAGGTACAAAGTGGTAGAAAAGTTTGTGAAAAGAATGAGGAAAATTCAGAAGGAAGCAAAAGTGATACTAGAAAAAGCATAGGAGGAAATGAAGAAGTTCATAAATAAAAAATGAGGAGAGGGAGAAGAGTACAAAGTAGGGGACTTAGTACTGCTGAGTACAAAGGACTTAAAATGACAGATGAAAGGAAGGAGATTAGAAAAATTGACTAAATATTTTGTGGGATCATATAAAGTTAAAGGGATCATCTTAAGCAATATAATAGAATTAGAATTACCTAAATGTATTAAAATTCACCCTGTAGTCAATATTAGTTGAGTATGATTGTATGGACCACAAATGGAGGGATAGAAGAAGATACTACCAAAACCAGTTATCATCAAAGGGAAAAAGAATTTGAGATGAAAAAAATACTAAATAAAAGAGTAATCAGAGAGAAGGAGAAGTTCTTGGTCAGATGGAAAGGATACATGGCAGAAGAGGACACCTGGGAAAGTAGAAAAAACTTGGAGAACACAAAGGAGTTAGTAGACAAGTTTGAGAGAAAATATGAGAAAGAGGCTGAAGAACTCAGGTAACAAGAATAAAAAGAAGAAGAGAAGGAATTTAGTCAGGAATTACCTAGGGAATTTATGGCCAAAATACTTTACAAATGGGGACAAAAAAGATATGAGAAGGAAAGAAAAAAGAAATGGGAGAAAAATTGGAGTCGATAGAAAAATTCCTCAGAACAAGGAATCTTGAAAGAAGAGTCATGTTATAAGAGCCCCAAAAGGGAAATAACTTCCCACACTTTTGAACAGTTAATCCACAACCTCAAGACATATAATGGGATAAAACTATAAATAGCATGGGAAACTTAAGTAAACCATATCACATAATTAGATCAGGTAATTGTAGAATATTCTAGAAGGACATGTGACCATGAGACTTCAGTGCACAGACCATGTAAAAGTAGTATAAGTAGTATACAAAATACAATGGAAAACTCTATTAAGTTCTTTTTAAACATCTACCTAGGGTAAACTCTAAGTTCTTTATGGTCTTGTGTTAACACACTATTTATACATCTACTACATGGTCTGTGCACTGTTTTCCCATACCCATCATGTGACTTGTCATGTGACTGTGATACTTGTGACATGATACTTTTCTACACTCTTTCCTATATAATAAGTCCAAAAGAAAAAGAAAAAGAAAAGAAATATAAATAATGACTTAGCTATTTTGCCAAGTCATGACATTGTGTTGAAGTCAGTCCACTATATGTGTTAAGACTCTAGACCACAAGAATGAATATATGTTTTAATCTTGAGCCTATATTAATCTCTTTACCTCTGTATAGAGAGTCTTATTAGGGTTTTCAGAAGAGTTATATTCAAAATGAGAATGTTGAGACTTTTAGTTACACTCTTTGGAATAGTCCAAGGACAAGGAAGAATGTGGGGTTCTTAAAAGAAGTGTGTTTCAGATAAACTATAGAAAGAGAAAACTTGCTGTTCTTCTTCTTTCTGGATTGTATTCATCTTATCTAGTGATATCACAGAGTTACTACTCTAAGTACTAGTAAGTAGCAGTAAGTGACTAGTCAAGTCAGAGTCTATAAATATGATTTCCCATTTATCCTAAAGTTTATAATACTACAAAGTTTGTGTCACAAACTTTATTTGGACCTATCTCTACCAATTCTTCAATGATTCTCAGTCTCAACAGCTACAGAAAGCCCTTGAAGAGACCTTTTGATCAATACTAGTCATG
>Ga0153971_1000196_pt1 | contig 11122 bp, 11 predicted proteins | sample TSGA055MetaG_FD_104686 | JGI IMG/M metagenome (GOLD analysis project Ga0153971, IMG submission 104686) | Attine ant fungus gardens microbial communities from Georgia, USA - TSGA055 MetaG | ecosystem: Host-associated > Fungi > Mycelium > Unclassified | place: USA: Georgia, George L Smith State... | reverse complement strand
TCTGAGGATTAGACCTCAGACTTAACAACATCTCTTGTTATTATCTAAACCTTGCTTGAACTCTCTTGAAGAACTCTTTTCTCAAATCACAAATCAAGTAAGTAACCATTTGTGATAACATCAAACATAAACTAGATAAAGACTGAAATGAAAACTACAAACAACAATATTAGAATAATCAAATTCCTAAGCTAAAGTTACAAAACTCTATGCACAATACAAAAGACAAAACTATCCCATCTCCCAATATGAACACACTCTACAATATAAATAATACCATAAACCACTTGCCAAACTAACAATAAAAAGTTACTCTATACCAAATATACAATTATAGAAACCTTAATATAATATGTACACAAATGCAAAACTGCCACAACCAAACCCATATACTACAAAGCACTTGATACATGACAATAGATCAACCTAGAATATTTGAAAGAAAAAGCAAAGTAGAAACAAAATAACAAAACTTGTTATAACAACTATATGGACTAGATTAAACCATAGCTAATAACAACTAGGTCATAAAACTTATGATAGCTATTAAAAACAACCAAGACAAAGAGGCAAAAAAGTCTTAAAAAACAAAATCCCTAGATAAAGGGAACAAAAACAAAACAAAAACAATATAGAAATACTGCAAAAGTATAGGCTATCTAGAGGCTCATAAAAGAACCATAAATGGTGACATTAGAATATATATATCACTTGTTTCTTCTAGCCCATGAAAAAAAAGTATAAATACAAATAAACTCATAAGTCTAGGGTTGTCCTATGGCTCTAGACTCCAGAATACAATAACAAGAGCCATTTCTACCACTACTTGTAGGAGTTCAGCAACTAAGGGAGTAACATGAGAATTCCATAGACAAATGACCAAAGAAAACATGACAACTACACCTATGAATAAAATAGACTCATAGAAGATAGCATTACTTAATGTTAAAGGAAAACAATACACAAATAGGAAATTTAAGTATAAAGACATAGCAAAAACTATAAGACTCAAGAAAATAGCAATACTTGCAATACAAAAAACAAAAGAAAAAGAAAAAGAAGAAGAAAACCTAATAAAGGAAAACCCAAGAATAACCATAATAAGTAACTAATGGTGATAACAAAGCAGGGGTTATCTTTATAATAAATAATGACAGCATAAAGAAAAACTCAGATAACCAATGAAACAACACAATAGTAATAAAAAGAAGAGTATCAACTATACAAATAAAACTATACAATAATGAATGTATATATGCTAAATGAACAAAAAGAAAAAAATAGAAATCATAGACAAAATTAAGGAACACATCAAAAAACTAGAAAACCCAAATAACCTAATAATAACAGGAGACTTCAACTTTGTAACAGGTGCCCTAGATAAATCACCACCACATAAAGATAACAATAGAATTAGTGCTAGTTAGACTAGCATAATAAATAAATACAAACTGATAGACAGGTGGTGAAAATCAAATAAGCTAGAAAAATAGTTTACATACACACAAGGAAAAAGCCTAGCAAGAATAGATAGAATATACACCAATAAAGAAATTTATGAATCAACAATGGAATAGACAATAGAAAAAAATAATAGTATATTAGACCACCAAATAATAACCACCACAATACATAGTATGAACCTCCCCTTTGTAGGAAAAGAACTATGGAAACTTAACATAGAAATAATCAACTAGAACCCCTTCAAAAATAAAATAAGAAAATTACTATTGAAAACTGAGGAAAAGATAAATAATATAGAAAACCAATAAATATCAAAAATTGAGTTATGGATGAAAACAAAAAAAGAAATTTAAAAGATTGAGAAAAAAAAATCAATCAACAGATAAAGAATACTAACAAAAAAGAAAAACAGCTTACAAAACAAACTCAGAAAAGATAATAACAATGACTTACATAAACAGTCAAAAATGATTGAACTAATAAAAGAACTGAATGATGATGGCAGAAAAAGAATTGAAACTACACAAATAATAGCTAGAGCAAAATACATAAAAGAAAAACAGAAAGGTACAAAATACTTTTTCAATCTTAAAAAAAACAAAAAGAATCCATCCATAATAAAAGCTTTACAAAATAGAAATAGAAAAATAATAACTGATATAAATGAAATGTATAAGATAGCTACAGAATACTACTAATCATTACAAAAAGCACTAAAGAGGTAGAGTGAAGACAATCAAAATATAAATGAGATACTAAAGAACATTACCAACAAACTCAGGACAGAAGACCAAGATAAACTCAACCAACCAACATATGAAATGAAATAAGAAAAGCAATAAAAAAAAGTCAAAATGGCAAAACCCCTAGATTTGACAGAATCCCATATGAATTCTACAAGACATGGATAAAAGAATATGAAGACTATAGAAACAAGAAAGGATCAAGAAATCAACAGCAAACATAACAAAAATACTAAAAAAGAGATATACAATGAAATAGAAGACAAAGGACTGAAAGACCAAAACTTCATACTAGAAACAATATTTCTCCTATACAAAAAGAAGGAAAAGACAAAAATAGAGAACTATAGACCAATTACACTAACTAACACAAACTACAAAATCCTAACCAAGACAATTGCCACAAAATTAGAAAAGCTTGTACATAAAATAATACATTCAAACCAAGCAAGATTTATTTCCAAGAGAGGACTATATGACCACACAAGAATGACAGAAGCTATGATAAACTACTGTGATACTTATAAAGAAGATAGCTTCATAATGGTCTTAGACCAAGAAAAAGCATATGACAAAATAGCCTATGACTATCTGTGGAAAATACTAGAACAATTCAAAAATTTATATTCAGAATCAAAGAACTATATAAGAATACAAGAACAATAGTTTTTGTTAACAAAACACTACCAGAAGCAATACAAATAGAAAAAGAAATCAAATAAGGATACCCAATGTCATGTTTACTTTATAACATTACTATTGTTAAGTTTGGGCTCCTAAGAGGGTTGAAAATGAGGTAGACCTCCAGTAAACAGATCTGCCCCCTATACTTATACTTGGTTTTGGGGATGAGAAATAGTATTGACTGATTGGATAAAGAGAGATCAACAGACAAGATGTCATATTCCAGAAATATGATAATTATGTAATTTTTTCTCCTAATGATTCTCCTAAAATTAATAATAGTAGGATAGCATAGTAGACTAGCCTCCTCCTATTCCAGACTTATTATAAGTACTGAGTAGTATAGTGTAAATTCCTCAGTCTGTAAATTAACGTCATCTGGTCCTACTCTCGCCTTGTCCACTTAGACTCCTTCAGTTAATTCTTAGGATTTTTATCCTGGCAACTTCCATCACTCCGAAATACGCGACTAACTCACGACCGGAGACCAGGGCACAACACATAAGTTGAAGCCAAGGTCGTTCAATAAGTCGTTCTCTGCTCCACCGTTCTTGACTACCCACCGGAGCCCTCTTTGTACTATTGCTAAGTAATACTTTTCTCTGATGTAGTACCTTACTCCGTCCCAGATTGTAGTTTCTGTCTATCATTCTACCCTTTTATCCTCCCAAATTCCGTCCTTGACAGAATTTACAGACTCACACTGGTTCCTGTCGTGCTTTAGTTCCTGATGTCTCGTCAATCTGCAGCTCCCTCTTCTGGGAGTAACTCTATTCCTCTTGCTGACCGAACTATCGGTCGCTTCACTTCTGGCCTCCCAAGGAGGTCAAGACGTCTCCAATCATGGACACCTTGCACTCCGGTGCGACCCCGCTTATCTCCACTTCCAGTGGAATCTTTGGAATTCCATGGTGTGGATCCCTTCACTGTCCCTCATGTCGATGACAACCCAGGCTGGGTCGACGCTCCTAATCCTGTTCCTACTTCTGTGTTCCGAACTCCACTTGTGGCTGACTGTAACCCCGTTAGCAATCAGTTAGCTGAGGCTCTCCGACAACTATTGGAAAACCTTAACAAAGGATTGGCACCCAAACCGCACCAATCGAAGGCCCGCATTCCAGATACTTTCGACGGCTCTGATCCTTACAAGCTCAACTACTTCCTATTCCAATGCCGACTCTTTTTCCATGCCAACCCTTCACAATTTTCCACCGATGAAGGAAAGATCAATTTTGCGATGACCTACCTCTCTGGTGTAGCGCAAGATTGGTTCGAAGTCGCACTACAACAGGAAGACCTCGGCTACACGCCTACCTGGCTCTCTACCTGGCACCTCTTTGTGGACGAACTCCAGGTTCATTTCGGACTCTCAGACCCAGTAGGGGATGCCGCCAACCTCATCGACAACCTTCGTATGAAGCCAGGGGATAAGATCGCGACATACAATGTGGAATTCATGTGGTACGCAGCACAGTTGAACTAGGGTGATTCAGTTCTATGCCATCGTTTCTACCAGGGGTTGCCAAATTGCCTCCAGGATCTGATAGCAAATCGGGAACAAGGCAAACCCAACTCTTTCCAGGCCATGTATCAACTGGCAATCACTTTCAACAATCGTTATTGGGAACAAAACCGCGAACGAGATCAGCTCCGTAACACAGAAAAGGAAGCTGCAGACAGTCATCACCGAAAATAAGGGAGGATGACTCAGTACTCGGCCTCCTCGCAAGGCTCTGCTCTGCCTCGTTCCCAAATACCCATAACTCCGCCACAAACCGTGCCCTCTCGGAACTCCCAAAAACCCCCCAGAACATCACCTTCCATCGCCAAATTGCCATCCCCGTCCACTCTGCATGTCGATCTCTCCAACAAATTAGGCAGAGACGAAAAATTGAACAGTAATGAGTGCAAACACCGTATCGACAATAACCTCTGCCTATATTACGGATCAAAGGACCACAAAGTAGACGGATGCCCTAGAAAACAACCGGTCAGGGCACGATTAACTACTCTGGAGGAACAAGAGACTCTGCTCTCTGAGAATCTCTTGGAAAACTAGAGCGTGGCTCCCAAGACTCAGCACAAACTGGAAGTCGCGTTGAACTCGTTTGTGCAACTACGAGTCCAATGCGTCTCAACATGTCTGCTCTTTCCGATCTGAATTCTCTTTGTATACCTCTCATCTCCCCTCTGTTGTGTGCTCTGGACCATCTCTAGCCTATACCCATCTGAATGCTGGTAGACTCCGGGTCCACGCACTGTTTCTTGGACTCTGCTGTTGCTTGTGAACATTCTCTGCCTACTACTCCTACTCCTCCTATGGAACTGCGCCTGTTTGATGGAACCTCAAATAATATTATCTCCGAGGTAGTATCGTTGCCTGTAAAATTCCCTTTTGGTGAATGCATGACTCTTGACTTCTATGTCACTCCGCTTGATTCTTGTTGTTTGCTGGTATTAGGTCACTCTTGGCTCACCCGCTACAATCCATTGATTGACTAGGTTTCTGGGTCAATATCCTTTTGACCACCATCTCTACTCCAAAGTCTGGCTTCCGTTCCTCCTGTTGAAACCTTGGTAAATCCTCCATCCTCTCCAGCGGAAAATCCTCTGCAGTTCATCCCATCTGAAACAATTCCGTCTAACCCCAAGCGATCTCATATCGCAATTATCAGTGCGCCAGCCCTACTCTGGGCCTCGTGCCTATCAGGCTCGAAAATATTTTCCCTCCAATTCCATTCCACAATACAGGCCAAATCCACCACCGTCTCTGAAAAAATCGACCTCTCCGCTATTCCGGAAGAGTACCACAAGTATGCCGATGTCTTTAGCAAGTCCAAAGCAGAAACACTCGCCCCCCACCATCCTTATGACCTCCAAATTGATCTAGAGAAAGATTCCCATCCTCCGGTAGGAACCATCTACTCATTATCCAAATTCGAACAGGAAGCATTAAAGGAGTTCATCGACGAAAACCTCACTAATGGATTCATCTGCTTAACGTCGTCATCCCACAGAGCACCAGTCCTGTTCATAAAGAAAAAAGATAGTTCTCTCCGGCTCTGTGTAGACTTCCGCGGACTCAATAAAATCACGAAGAAAGACCGATACCCACTTTCTCTTATCTCCAACCTCTTAGATTCCCTCCGTAAGGCTCGCATTTACACCAAGATCGACCTCCAACACGTGTACTACTTGGTCCACATTGCCGAAGGAGACGAATGGAAAACCGCCTTCTGGACTCGCTATGGTGCTTTCGAATAGTCAGTGATACCATTTGGACTAACCAATGCTCCAGCCGCCTTCCAATGCTTTATGAACGACGTGTTCTCTGATCTCCTGGATGTGTGCGTAGTAGTCTACTTGGACGACATCCTGATTTACTCTGATGACATCACGCAACACTGGAGTCATGTCAAAGAGGTACTAAAAAGACTCCGAAAAGCAGGATTATATGCGAAAGCAGAAAAGTGTGAGTTCCACTCAGATTCTGTTGAGTATCTAGGCTATGTGCTATCTCCATCTGGTTTGACCATGTCCGATGCTAAAGTAAAAACCATTCAGGAGTGGCCAGAACCAAAGAAAGTAAAGGACATCTAGTCATTCTTGGGATTCGCCAACTTCTACAGACATTTCATTTTCAACTATTCAGACATAGTCATTCCACTCACTCATCTTACCAGAAAAGACACTCCTTGGAATTTTGATGACAAATGCAGAAAAGCAATTAAAACCCTAAAACAAGCCTTCACCTCCGCTCCTATCCTTACGCATTGGGTTCCAGACACACAACTCGTTGTGGAAACCGATGCTTCAGATTATGCTCTCGCTGCTATTCTCTCCATTATGACTGAAGATAGTGAGATCCACCCTGTAGCTTTCCACTCCCGGATGTTCTCTGCTCCTGAACTCAACTACGACGTCCACGACAAGGAATTACTTGCAATTTTCGAAGCCTTCAAAATCTGGCGACACTATTTAGAGGGGTCCACTTCACCAATTGACGTCGTAACGGACCACAAGAACTTGGAGTACTTCTCGACAACCAAAGTTCTAACTCGCCGGCAAGCAAGATGGTCGGAGTATCTCTCTCAATTCAACCTCGTAATTCGTTTCTGTCCCAGATGTCTTGGCACCAAACCGGACGCACTGACTAGATGATGGGACGTCTACCCAAAAAGAGGGAATAATGGCTATGCTTCAGTGAACCCTCACAATTTCCGTCCAGTCTTTACTCAGGAACAAATTGCAGCATCTCTCCGAGCAACTATTCTCACCACTCCGACACTTCGCGCAGCCACGATATTGGATCAAAACCAACTCCACTCCAATATCCTGACAGCACTTCCCTCCGACTCTTCCATCTCCAACCATTTACTCTACCCGGAAGGACGTTGGTCAAAAGACGACGTAGGGTTCCTCAGATTTGACAACAGAATGTATGTTCCGGATAATGCCAACCTACACCTCTGAGTTCTCCAGTATCACCACGACCATGTTCTAGCAGAACATCTGGGACAGAACAAGACACTGGAACTCATCCAGAGACATTATACCTGGCCAAATATCTGTAACGACGTACAAAAGTTCTGCAAGTCTTGCATTACCTATATGTGGTCCAAACCACAGCACCACAGACCATACGGATCCCTCCAACAGCTTCCTATTCCGGAACGCCTATGAAATTCAATTTCTATGGACTTCATCGAGAAACTCCCTTCCTCCTCCGGTTTTGACACTATCCTAGTTATAGTGGATTGACTGTCGAAACAAGGAATATACATCCCTACCCACGACACCATCACTTCAGCAGAACTAGCACACCTGTTTGTCACCCATGTCTTTTCAAAGCACAGAGTCCCATCTCATGTTACGTCCGACCGCGGTTCTGAATTCATCTCTCACTTCTTCTGCTCCCTAGGTACCGCGCTGGATATGAGGCTTCACTTTACCAGTGGATACCATCCGGAGGCAAATGGTCAAGCAGAACGGATGAACCAGATGTTAGAACAGTATCTCCGCTTATATTGCAATTACCAACAGGACAACTGGTCGGAACTATTACCTCTGGCTGAATTTGCATACAACAACGCTTCTAGTGCTACCACTGGTGTCTCTCCATTCTTTGCCAACAAAGGGTACCACCCTAACCTCATTGTATACCTGGAGTGAGACATAGCTTCCTCTCATGCCCGCGACTTCATAGTCGACCTCAACAAATTACAAAGTATACTCAAAGAGGAAATCGCCAGAGCCCAAAGACAGTATCAACCCTCTGCCGACTCTTGTCAACAACAACCACTGAACTTCCAAGTTAGAGAATCAGTATTCATCAAATCACAGTATTTCTGGACAATGCGACCATCGAAAAAACTCTCCAAGAAGTACCTCAGACCATACGAAATAATTGCTCAGCCAAGTCCACAATCCTTCACACTCCACCTTCTAGATACCATGAGGGCTGTTCATTCCGTGTTCCATGTCTCTATGCTCGAACCATCCACACTCAATGCCTTCCAGCAACGTTCCGAACCTCTGCCAACACCTGTAATCATCGATAGGGAGCCAGAATACGAAATCTCCAAAATAGTTGACTCCAAGATTGACCACCGGAGGGCATGCAAACTGCTCTATAAAGTCATATGGTTGGGATACGAAGATACCGATAACGACTCCGAATGGTTACCAGCAGTGGAACTGGAACACGCCAAAGAACTAGTAAACAACTTCCACCTCAAATATCCCGCTAAACCGGGACCATTATAACCCTGGAATACCATCACTCCATTCCCTCGACTCCGTTCCTTCAAAATCACATCTGGTTCAAAAAAAAATTATTTTGCATACTTGTATACATTCCAGAGTGCAGTTCCCTTTGCGCTAACTTGCTTACTTGTATTCCGCTCCGCAGTTTCCATTGCAAACTTAGATACTTGTGTTTCTTCGCAAATTTCCTTGTGATCATCGATTACTTGTATTCTGTTTCATCAATTGTCACTACTCACATCCATTTTCCACCCACAGAAAGAGACAAAAAATAAAATTCAACCTAATAAAAAAGAAAAAACTACAAGATTCTGGTGCCAACAGAGAACGCAACCGGAGAGAAACTACTATTCCCTTTCTCTACACTCTCCATTTCATTTTCATCTCCCTCCATTCCATCTATCTTCTCCTCCCTCTGTTTCCCTTTCTTCCTGTTTTCCTGTACTTCTGTCTTCTCTTCCTCCAACTCTGGCCACGAAATCAACTCCTCATCGGAGTCCTGACCCTCGATACCAGCCAACGCTTCCAATGCCACTGCGATCCTCTGCACGTCCTTCCTCAATCCACTCAACTCGTCCAAACCCTCTAGTTTCCATAAAACCTCTGATTTCTACTCCGCATCTGTCTGTTGTTTCGCTTTTCTGGCTCTTGACCTTCTGGCTGCTTCCAACTTGGCTTTTGCTTGTACTTTGTCAGTGTCAAAAGGTTTGCAGGCAGCCTTGGCCTTGGCGCAGGGGGCACAGGAAGTTGCATGACTAAGAAGAGAAAATTCAGCAAAAAAAAAAAATTAACAAGTGGAAAATTACTTACGGCAAATTTTGGGGGATGCAAAGTATCCCGAAGTCCGCGCATCTCTCGCACAGACTGCCCCCACCAACGACAGACGTTCCCATCTCTCTTGCCAACTTCTCACATTGTTGACGGGCCTCCGGAGTTTCTTTTGGAAGGTAACGAACACGTTGTCTCTTGGTCAGAGATGGGAGGTTGATAAGGTTCATCTCCTCATTGGAGGGGAGAGATAAGGGTGGCAAAAAGGTCTTCATCCAATTTTTACGGCGAGCCTGTTCTACGGTGGCAACATAGTCTGCTTTGAGTCGATGAGCCAGATCCTTCTGGCATTGTTCTTTCTCCTCCTTCCGACGTTGCTCTTCTTCCACCAATTTCCAGGCCTCCTCTTCTAGCCTTATTTTCTCGGCGGCTCTTGCTTCTTTTCTCGCTTGACACTCCGCTCGTTCTTGTTCCTCCTGCAGGCGGAGGCGATGATCAGCCTCTTGGCAGCGACGAACCAATTCCTCCTCATATCGCTCATCATCCGAATCAGAGGCGTTGGAAATGGTATTAACGATTGAGGACATGGTGGTTCAGAATCTAAAAAAAGGAAATTTTCTGACAAAGTATTTAAACAACATATCAGGTGATATTTATATTGCTTATACATGAGCTTCAAGGGCTCAGCCCTAAAGGGGGGGTACTGTCATATTCCGGAAATATGATAATTATGTAATTTTTTCTCCTAATGATTCTCCTAAAATTAATAATAGTAGGATAGCGTAGTAGACTAGTCTCCTCCTATTCCAGACTTACTATAAGTACTGAGTAGTACAGTGTAAATTCCTCAGTCTGTAAATTAACGTCATCTGGTCCTACCCTCACCTTGTCCACTTAGACTCCTTCAGTTAATTCTTAGGATTTTTATCCTGACAACTTCCATCACTCCGAAATACGCGACCAACTCATGACCGGAGACTGGGGTACAACACATAAGTTGAAGCCAAGGTCATTCAATAAGTCATTCTCTGCTCCACCGTTCTTGACTACCCACCAGAGCCCTCTTTGTACTATTGCTAAGTAATACTTCTCTCCGATGTAGTACCTTACTCCGTCCCAGATTGTAGTTTCTGTCTATCATCCTACCCTTTTATCCTCCCAAATTCCGTCCTTGACACAAGACCAGACTAGGAATAGACTAAGTTAATAATAAAACTAAAGGTTTTATTGTCACAAACTTCATTCGGTCATATCTCCACCATTTCTTCGACGATTCCCACGGTCTCAAAGCCAGCTTAAAGCCCTTAAAAAGACCTTTTGATAGATACCAGTCACGTCTTGAGGCAATCAATATTGGCCGAGATATTAAGCAGATCAACTGGTAACTACTATGTTACTGTTTATTAAATCACTAATATCTCAGAAACTGCCATGATCGATGCTTTGGTTCTAGGCTCAGCAGAAGTCTTCTTTATAATGCTCAGAATGAGCCTAGAACAACCTCAAGACAATTAATATTAGTGGAGATATGAAGGCCTCAATGTTTGCACATGGACTTCATTAATTACCCATAAATAGTTATCTGTCCTTTTCTTAGAACAAAGGACAGCCTCCATATGGTTAGGTTATCATTATTTTAGCACAAAGGCACTACCATATGTAGAACAATAGGTAGTAGTCAGGTGATGATCTGTACT
>Ga0153971_1000194_pt1 | contig 11134 bp, 6 predicted proteins | sample TSGA055MetaG_FD_104686 | JGI IMG/M metagenome (GOLD analysis project Ga0153971, IMG submission 104686) | Attine ant fungus gardens microbial communities from Georgia, USA - TSGA055 MetaG | ecosystem: Host-associated > Fungi > Mycelium > Unclassified | place: USA: Georgia, George L Smith State... | reverse complement strand
TTAAAGATGTAAATGACTTTAATCTACGAACTAAGGAACTAGGATGTAACTACTAGAGTACTTATACTAAGTCCAGAATAGGAGGAGTATAAGTAACTAGTCTATATCATGATCCTATAGAAGTAGACAACAGGAGTTCAGGAGCAAAAAATTAGTAATAATTTAAAATATAAAAGAAATTATATTATTAAATGGTTATTTTCTGTCATATGACACTTAACAAGAACTCTATCAAGTTTTTATTCAATTTTATATATTACTTATACAACTACTATATGGTCTGTGTACTACTTTCCCATGGTCCTCATGTGACTTAGTCATGTAATATCACCTGACTGTGACCCTGTGACCCTTGGTCACATGATACTTTCTCATGCTCCATTCTTGTGTAGTAGGTCCAGAAAAGAAAAGAAAAAGAAAAGAAATATAAATATTGACTTAGCTGTTTTGCCAAGTTATGACAATGACAAAAGCTCCACTAGAGAATACAGTTAGTTGATCACTTATAGACCCTCCACACTCAGTTGCCCCCTTGTCTGCATCCCCAACACTGAACCTTATAGGTATGATATAATTCAAGTATGTACCTAGCCAAGCTTTCTTAGCCTGCTGTTTTCTCCAAAGCTTGCCCAATATTAATGTTGAGTTGTGAGAACTTAGAGTTCATCCTAGGTAGATTTTCAGAAACAACTTAATAAAGTTCTTCAATATATTCTATCTTATTTATATTACTTTTACATGGTCTGTGCACTAAAGTCTGATGATCACATGTCCTTCTAAAATATTCTACAATCACCTGACCTAGTCACATGATATGGTTTACTTAAGGTTCCTATACTATTTATAGTTTTATTCCATTATATGTCTTAAGGGTGTGAATTAACTATTCAAATGTACAGGAAGTTATTTCCTTTTTTGGGCTCTCATAACACCCAAGTTATGTCTGCTATTCCTCTCTAGATTGAGTTCTGGGTATATTCTGTTTTCTACTTAAGATATTTTACTGACTCCAAACTCTTACACTTAATAGTTTCATATTTTATGATTCCAGAGGCAGTGATGATGGCAGTAAGTGCCAAGAGGTTCTTTTTTCATCTCCCTGCCCTCTGGATACTATATTAAAGTTATTACAAATCTCTGAAACTCAAAGAATAAAAGATAAAAGAAAACTATTACTACTTTTAGGACTCCTTTGACTCCTTCTCACTCTAAGTCCCCCCAAACTCTCAAGGCTTACATGTCCCTCTCCTAGATCTGTCCCATCAATGATGCATTCCTATTGCTGTTTCCTTCTAGAATCTTCTTCCCCCTTTATTATTCTTCTTCCTATAATTGGCTTGTGATTTAGAACTTCTTAGTTACCTGTCAAGTGTTAGTAAGCTCCAACTACTGTTCAAATTCTCTAAGTCACATCCTAGGTATCATTTATCTAAATATATCTGATATGATACTATCAATGCTTATTTGCAATCAGAGGCATGTCTGTCTAAGTCTGTCTCTGGTATACTAATGGCTCTAGAGTTCCAGTCTACTATCTCTTTCAAGGTATATCCAATACAAAGTGGATCTAGAATGTCATCATCTAATAACTCTTTCTATAACTAGATGCCAGCTCATCTTGCTTGCCTTCTGAGATCTTTACATGAGCTCTAGGTCCATTTCTACCTGCTCATTGTTTCATATAACTGTTTGGTACATTCTAAGGACTCATCATGGGTTCTAGAGCAAATTCTGATTAGAGATTTGTTGGTATAAGAAGGTGTATCAAATGCTACTTTCTGCAGCAAATTTGCTTGCAGCATGACACCATGCTATTGGTTCTGTTTCTTTTTTGATAGGTATCTTTCTGGACTTTTCCACATGAGACTTCTTTTTCTGACTAGGCTATTATTTTTGGTGGTAATGCTATGGGGCTGCAGGCTCAACTCTGCTGGTTCTCAAGTGATTGGCCTGTTAGTGGTAGTAATCTTATGTTCCCAGATATAGCTATGTAGGTAGGTAGCCAGCTCTGTTGGTGAAGTTCTCTATGCCTTTCCTGCTACCTAGCAGTGGGTTCTATCTTAATTCTAATTTTGGGATGTGAAGTTACAAAATTTGTTTAAGTTTAGGCCTTCAGGCCTCACTCACTACAATATCAGCTAGAGTGCTTTTCTTCAAGAACACACTCCTTATTTATCTTATAATTTATATTCACTGCTATCTAAACAGTAGTTGGAGAAATTTACAAAAAGGAAAACAAGAACACCCTAGCAAAACAGTCCTTTACATTATTATCTTGTATCCTATCTGTCTCTTGGCTAGGTCTAGCAGTGATGAGATCACAAGTTACTGATAGTCTTTTGATCTGTCACTTTGATGTCATAACAGTCTTAGTCTGCTCTAGATTGAAATTATGCTACATCCCAAAGGTACTCTATAGCCTCTGAGTTTTAGGGCATCAACATTAATAGTCTGTCTCTGAGAAACCTAATGCTAACTCATTAGTCTTGTCTTCTGAGGCATATGGTATTCTAGCATATGACAACTTGGTAACTACCTAATAGAAGTACCCATTCTTGGGTTTATATTATGTCTGGGGCTTGTAAAAGGTCTCTGGTTCTAATAGTGGAGAGCCAAGGGTATAACTCGTATCCTATAAGACTTTAGCCAAGATGACTTAAATCTACTCCAAGTCTGAGTTGACAAGGAGAACTCAATAGAGTTCCTATTTGATTTTGTACACTACTTATATATTTTACTATGATGGCTATGCAATATCCTCCTGTAGTCCTCATATTATTCCCATTATGTATCTACCTCATCACATGTTGTGACTGTGACTGTGACTGTGACATGACCAAAATATGTGACTGATATCACACTTTGTGACTATGTAACTGTCATGTGATACTTTCCCACACTCCACCTTAGTAATGATCTAACTAAATAATAGAAAAGAAAAAAGAAAAATAGAAAATGACTTGGCCATTTTGCCAAGTCATGACATATCCCTTGTTATATTTCTACTGAAAATTTTCTGGTGGCACAACAGTATTATCTTTGTTAGCTTTGTTCCTCATTGCCAATATTTCTTCTACCATCTACTTATTATTAGCCTAAGGCTGATAATAATCATAATCTCAAAACAATTTCATAATACCTAAGCTGAGTTTCACTAAGAGGAATAGAAATAATGCATACTAACAATATGTGTGCTACCCAACCTGAAAGACAGAATGTTTTCTAAGAGACCAAGCCATTTGGAGGTAATAGATCATACAAATTCAGAGCTTTTTTACCATTTATTATGCCAGATAATAATATATACTCAAACTTATTTATACTTGTCTGTACTTATTGATTACTTATTGATCACTGACTTTGGACAATTTATAAAGATAATTTCAATCAGTAAGCTTTTTACTAATTTATGACTAATATATCCCACAAAAGTAAGAATCAGTATTGTGGGTTTTCATTGATGAATTTCTTTCTATGACAGCTTCATTTTGTGACAACATTATGCTGAAGATGAACATATATCACTCTCACCATACCATTTTAAGCCTATCTTCCAAAACTATTACATATCTATTATTTTGGACAGGCAGCTATATTCCAAAACAAAATTGCCAATTTGTTCAAGCATCTGATTGTCCCTGCCAAGCTCCCTCAACCCATGTTGCTTTTTAACCTTCAATCACTACCCATATATGCATTACACAATCAAGAGTTTAAAAATATTTATATGTCAACAATTCCATCTGCAGGCTTCAACAAGATCCAGATGCAAGCATTCCAACCATTATATATAAGGGTAACTGGAGTGGAGCACTCCAGGAGATTCCTCAGAGAATTAGATGAGGCTCCTGAAGAGAATAATCTACAATATATATATTACAGTGTCCTTGTATCCCTGCTTCTACAGTCTTTGGTAACCAGGGTCTGAACAATGGGATTGTGTCCAGAGGCAATGGAGGACACTTAAAACAATGGGGGTGAGCTTAAATATTATGTAGTAATATTTAATTAGCTGCAGGGTCACTCTGGAGGGCTAATATGGGCTCCAGAGTCGTGTGTGAGGGGTCCCCTTATATTATATATATTTGTTAAGAATATATTCATTGAGTGACCAACTGGTAGTGGCAAGACTGTATATGCAGAATTTGCACTGTTGAGGTAATAGAGAAAGAAAGAGCAACTGAGGGTGGCCTGCATACTGCTATTTCAGAAGATGGTGGATATGAGAGTTGAAGAGTGAAAGAGGAAGTTTGAAAATTTGCAAGAAGAAAAAGAAGTTCTTATACTTACTGGAAAAATGAGAGCAGACCTGAGGTTGCTAGAAAAGGCAGATATGGTAATTTGCATACTAAATCAGGTAAATTTGTTGTCTTCAGAAATATTATTTTTCAATTGATTTCTTTATGTAGTAGGATATGTTATCAAGACAGAGGAAGAATGTACAGAATATTGAGCTATTAATTATTGATGAGATTAGAGGGAAGTTTGACTAACATATAAAGTAGTCATTCTCAGGATGAGATATATGTTATTCTAGGCAGAAATTCCAAGATGTGTCCTTATGTATTAACAAGTAAAGGAGTTTTACAAAAAAAAGCTTCTGAGTTGTAAATCTAAGTAAATAATCTCTTTAGCTCTTCTACTGTAGTAAAATTCTAGTGATTAAGCCACCTATCTGGCAATTGTATACCAAAATGCTCAAACAAATGAATCTTAGAGTAAAATGCATATGCAATCTAGTTTCCAGATGTTTACTTGTCCACTTTGTGCTTTAAGAGGGTTTCAAACAAGAAAATGCCAGTGCCAGATGGATATGCAAAGGTCAACTCCAGTTCTGGAAGTACTAGTGTAGCCCCAGTATAATTTCCTACTCCTATAAGCAGATCATACCATGGATATCTGCCCCTGAGATTCTTATGCTCCTTTGTTAATCTATTGACAATAGCAGTACATCCTGTGAATGGAAGGCCCCATTGGCTAGCAAAGAAAGAAGTTTCAGAATCTTCTTGGAGCTTTCTTAGATACTGAGCGCTAGCTGAATGCAGCTTTGGATAAACAGGGGTAAAAATCTAATAAAAATCAATGGCTGATAGAAATTAAGAATAAGCAAAGAAAAACCTCATTCACATATTGGACTATGGGCTGGATTGCCCTTAGCCTTTTCTAAGAGTTGTCTTTTCCTCTTATGGAGACAAAGGCCTTGATTTGAGCTTTTGAATCATACTGTATTTTGATATCAGTCTTAGAGTTGGAGAATAAAAAAAACATACTTCATGGCCTTGGGGAAGCCACCCAGAAGGGAAATTTTCAACTCTTCTAGGCATACTCTGCTTAGGAAGCTTGACAAAAGAGGCTTCAGTGTTTCTCCAATTTTTTTGATGACTTTATCTGTGTTGCTGCTGCCACAAGCTGAGCCTAAACAAAATCAATCAATAAATCAATAGCATTATGTGAAAAAATACCTGTTGGTTCTGGTTTAGAAAATCTGGTAAATACTAAACTAGTATATTCCCCTCTTTGTCTATAACTGTTCTTGGTATATTGAAGAATTGAGGAACAGAGTTCCTGACCACTGAGGAGATTTCTTGTCCTTAAGCCAGTTCAGTAACATTACAGTCAATAACAACTATAGATAAGAATTAGTGAGATTCAATATCATAAGCATGCTTACAAGGCTGGAGAATTGCTGCTCCTATTATATTCTAGCTATAAGTCTCCTCAGCTGTAGCAGGTGCATGTCAGCTATGACTAATGGGACTAGGTATTTTTATAATGTGGATAATAAAAAAGATTACTATTGTCCACTGAGAACCAATTTTTTCCTGTCCTCAAATCTACTTCTCAAGGTCTTCTTGAGGATTTTTTTCTTTTCCTTGCCATGTATGTGCCTAGTTGAATACCTTTTGGAAAGGGCTGGTTTCATCATTGTGTTGATTCTCAAGCAGAGTTTGAAGTTTGTTGATGTGTAAGTAAAGAAAATGACAATGTATGTTGGTGACTGTAAAAGTTTATATAATACCATCTGTCTCTACCATGTTATCTGCAAGTCTTGTTGCCTATGTATTTATCTTGTTCAATTTGATAACAACAATGAATATTTTAATGAAATTTGTTATGTATATTTGAGTGGAATGAATACCTTGAAGATGACTTCTCATGTCAATTCTTTGAGTATGTGGCTGACCATATTAATATCAAGTTCAGAGCTGAGTTGTCTATGTCTAAGGATCCTTTATCACAAGGCCTTATTTCATGTGCATTGGACTAGCTATAATGAGTACCAAGCCTGCATTGCCCTGTTTGCCATCTCAATGTTCAAAAGTCATTATGACTTTTAGCAGTATGTGATTGCTGATTGCAGTGGTAGACTGTACAAGTGTCTGCAGATAAAAATTTACGTATGTTATCTATGACAGATAACAGGAATGATCTGGTAAATAAGGAAATGGTTAAGGTCATGGATAGACTTTTAATTACTCTTCCAAGTGCAACTTCAGCTGGGAGGGAGGTCAGAATAGGTAGATTATGGGGGTATGTCTGCAATCTGTTTAGACATAAAACTTTCTACTAGCTGTCAGATTACAGACACTTATTGTCACAATTCTGTTTGTCACTAAACTTCCAATGCAACAACTTGTGCTCACAAACTTTGCATTGGCATCAATATTGACCAAAAACATAATCTTCAACATAACAGTCAACTTACAGAAGTAATTAACTCCCACAAGATAAGATTGATGATGAGGGACCTATAGGAAGTGATTCATGTCAACAAAGGCACTAAATCAATGTCAGTGAGAGTACAGAGAGAAGGGATGCATATATGAGTATATTACTTGAGGAATAATGTTCATCAAGTTCTATACCAAGGGGAGCAGAACAGAACTATGTATAAGGATGTGTTTTCAAAAGAGGCATTTTGTCCACAATGGTAAGATACCCACACTTGACATTGAACACATTGCATGCTTGATACCACAACCTTACCTACCTATTTCCCTACTACACAATTCTTTCTCTGTTACCCTCCTACCCATCATAGTTATGCCAACTTGGGGATGTCATAACTTGCCAAAACAGCTAAGTCAATATTTATATTTCTTTTCATTTTATTTTCATTTATTTTCTTATTAATGGATGTGCGAGAAGGAAAGTGACTCATAAGAAAGCACGGGATAAAAAAAAGAGTTAGGGTTACTTTTCATGTATAAATAGTATACAGAATCTAACAAGAACTCTATCAAGTTCTCTTTGTTAAACACTGAACAAAGAGCAGTTGGCTTGATTCCAGCTCAGAGTTAAGTGACCTTATAGGGGAATTCCATGTTTGATGTTATCTCTCAGTATTAATAATCAAGAAGAGCCTGTACTTGTACAAAAATGTACCAATATTGTTTGCTCTGCTGTAGTTATCATGACTTGGCAAAATAGCTAAGTCATTTTCTATTTTCATTTTCTATTTCCTTTTTCTTTTATTTAGTTGAATTACTACTATAAAGGTAAAGCATGGGAAAGGAGTCATGTTACTGGCACAAAGTCACAAAAGGTGTGACATCAGTCACAGAATGGTTACATTATAGCCACAGTCACAAACATGTGATGGGGTAGTCATATGACAAGTAATATAAGGATCATGAGAAGTGAAGTACATAGTATAAGGGGATACCCTAGAAATAGCCTAGATTGCTGAGTAAGCTTCATCCTAAAGGGCTAACCTAACTCATAAGATGCCTTCCCACCTCTCCTTACCTTCTCTGCTAGTTCTGCCTTGATGTGTCTGTTGATCTATAAATAGGACAGTGGTATTATTAGTTAGTGCTCATGTGACTGTGGTGCACAGACCATTAGTTTTAGTATATAAGACTGCTTGTGTTGTTAGATTTAGCTTCACTCAAATATCACCTTAGCTTCTGGGACATTTACCTAGCTCCAGGGTTAGTCGTCTTGAGTAATCACCCTAACACATAGCCACAATAGTAGTTGTATATATAGTGTAGAAAATCAAATGGGAACTCTATTGAGTTTTTCTTGTCAACTCAGACTTGGAGTGAATTTAAATCACCTCAGCTAAAGTCTTACAATAGTGCTATTCAAAAAATACCAGCTTATTGAGTATGAATGTGTTGCAGAAAACTAGTTGCATGTTGGTTTGACTTGGAATAAAGCATATTCCATTGCAAACCAATGAGTAGATATAACTAATTACAAACTTATATACTAATGAAATATTCTAGAAGCTTCTATCAGATCATAGTGTCAGCTTGATTCCCTAACAGAATGTGTATCTGCACAGTTCCAGAGCACCAAACTTGGGAAGATCACATTGTATCATTATGTGACATATAACTTGGTGATAGTATATATATACAAAACTGACTAATGTTAGAGTTTTTAGTCACAAGTTGATATCTGTTTGTTAGGAGGTAAGTTTGATATGTCTTGGATGATTAGCATGGAATTAATTCTAGGAGAAGATGGAGCTTTCAAAGTTGTTGGAGAGGGTTACAATTCTGGTCAAGGAGGGTGTTGAAGAACTGGCAGCAAAGATAAATGTACTAATATAGGGCTCAAATTCCCATCGAGGGAGAGGTTTAGTCACTCAAAAATAGCCATTAAGCTCTAGAGCAACAGAGAAGGATGATGATGGAGGTATGATGCTTGAGTTCCCCTCTGTGCCCTAGAGTATTTTATTATGATTACAAAGCAAAGAGACAACAAAGAAAGTGAGACAAAGAAAACCTCTGAATTCCCAAACATAGTAAGGCTATAATGATGAGATGGCATCCCTCCCAAACACTGGGTGACTGCTCCTCACTCTTCTAGTCCTACTCCAGAAATCTTCTCTCACACGATGGTCAGGTCTCGCGCCTCTTGTTGGGCAGTAAACAGAGACAGCAATCTTGAGTCGTCTTGCTCTTGAGCATGTTATCTTCATCTAGTCTTCCTGCTACCTCTTTCCTCAGCTTCTCTGTCCTTCTTTCTACCTCCTCTATGTCTTCTTATTCCTCCAGGTTCCAATTTCCTTCCACTGCTGTTGCAATGTGATGTTGCAGTAGCTTAACTCTCTTGATCTTGCTATAATTAGCCATCATCACTGATAGCTCAGATCTGATTGTAACTCTTCTATGAATAACGCTGCCGGCCACTGAGGTATGATATCACTCAGGTCACGCTAACCTGTTTAAGTTTGCTTCTGTCCTTGCAAGCACTTCTAGAAGGGAAATCCATTGGAAATCTGATATGGGGTGCCTGGGCAAGTGTCTATGAGGTATATATAGCAGTAGTCACAGCCACTACTCTGCTACTTAAGCTAGGTGCTCGAGTCCATAACTGGGCATCTAGGGGAATGTCTCTGGGGGGCCAAGCCTTTCTCTTGAGCCAGTTATTCTGGTTATTAGGGTGCAAATTGTCACTTATTTTGCCTAAAAGTTTGTATAGCATGACAATGGTAGTGTAGAAACTCTAGAACAAAATCCAGGAATACAGAAGTTCATGTTTGAACATCTAGAAACAGTTAATAGAATTTTACAGAGAATGAAATATGCTGGAGGGACCTTCTTAGGTCCCAAGACAACAATCTGTAGTGATAGAATCACTATAGTTGAATTTGAATGCTTGTACAAAGGGAGATAACCTACTAGTGATACAATTGGGAAGATATTAAGAGCCTTCTTAGAAACGGCAGTCCAGTGCAGAAACCATATATCCAACTTCATGACAGTAGCAGCGCCTTTATATGAGATAGTAAAGAAGAATATGATGTTTGAGTAGGAACCTATACAGCAGAAAGCACAACAAGACTTAAAGGTGCTTATAGAGGAGTGTTTTCATACCAGAAATCCAAAGTTCCCAAGTGATCAGCCTCTAGTTTTGGCAGTTGACATATTTTGGAGAGCAGTAGGATATTATATTTATCAGAAGGACAAAGAAGATCCCAAAAAGATTCACTATGTGAAGTTTAATTTGCTATTGATGGACCCAAGACAACAGAGATATTCTCAGCCCAAAAGAGAACTGTGTAGCTTAAGACAAGCCCTAGAGCAAAAAATTTATCTGTTCAGAGGATGCAGAAACTTTATTGTGGAAACAGATGTATTAAAGGGGCTTCAGGTGATGCTATACCATGGTGCAATGTCAATCACTGCTATATTTGACAATCTCTATTTTTAATTTCCTTCTTCATATTCACTTCTACATTCCATTCTCTAGTCAATCGTCTTTCTGCTTTATGTTTCTATTCTAAACTTAACTATACAGTTTTACTTCTTCTACTATATAGTTTTTATGTACTATTTATGCCAAGGACCTTTATCTACAGCCACCATAAATTTTCACCTCAGTGACAACAAGATTACAGTTGTTCACTGAGGTGACTCTCTGTTTATCTTATATTGACTATGTACTTATTACTCACTTGTAAATAGTTTACTTTCTTTAAAATGCAAAGTATCTAATGGATATGTTGAATAACCCAGGGAAGATGCCTAATGTAACCATAAACAAATGGGTAGACTACATCCACACCAACTTCTTTTTCAAGATTGTACATAAAAAGGGAAAGATGTTTGGACCAGATGGACTATCTAGAAGGAAATGGTACCCAGGAGATTCACCTCCTGAGGAGTTCACAGATGGTACTGATGACAGAGCTAGAGACATAGTACTGAGAAAGGACAATCCTCAAGAGCCAGATTGTCACAGAAAAGTGACTGCTAAATAGTGTCATGGAGGTATAACAAAATACCTGTTCAATGAACTACATAAATAGCTGGACCCTTGTTAGCAAGTAGCCTTGCTAACGTCGCTCTTTTGGTGTAGTGGTAAACTATACAGTATGTAACTACTGGTCCATAGCACAACTGTGACAGTTACTATCACAAATGGCCACTTACTGATTTGTGATTGGTAGATTGGATATTTGAAAAGCTCAAAAAAGCGAAGTTAGACAAGCAGCAAATGATGTTGTTAAGTCTGAGGTCTAATCCTCAGACAGGAAGTCCTTATATATGGAAAAGTGATAGTCTGTGCACTAGGACAGATCATCACATGCTACTACCTATTGTTCTACATATGGTAGTGCCTTTGTACTTGAAAATGCGATAACTTAACCTTATGGAGGCTGTCCTTTGTTCTA
>Ga0153971_1000183_pt1 | contig 11329 bp, 9 predicted proteins | sample TSGA055MetaG_FD_104686 | JGI IMG/M metagenome (GOLD analysis project Ga0153971, IMG submission 104686) | Attine ant fungus gardens microbial communities from Georgia, USA - TSGA055 MetaG | ecosystem: Host-associated > Fungi > Mycelium > Unclassified | place: USA: Georgia, George L Smith State... | reverse complement strand
TATATAAGGACTCATAGTCTGAGGATTAGACCTCAGACTTAACAACATCTTTTGTCACTTGTCTAACTTCACATTTTTGAACTCTTTAAAGTATCAAAGCACCTATCACAAATAGTAAGTGACTATTTGTGATAGTTTGTTAAGTCTACTGTTTTCTGTCCCCCTTGATTCTGCAAAGAACTTGGGGGTTGTGTTCATTCTAGATGAGGGTCTAGAGGGCTATGAGGGTGTCTTTGTTTCCGTAAAAGGACAGAAGACTTACTGAGGGCTCAGAGTAGATTTCTGTCAAAGACCTATCTCTATAGTAGGCTAGACCCTGTAAGAGCGACTGGAGTAGAGCTCCAGGAGATTCCTCAGTTAAATTATAGTTTATGAAATATGTTACAACCTATCTCCAAAAGATTCCTCAGAGAATTAGATAAGGCTCCTGGGAGAAATAATATATGTTACAGTGTCTTCGTGTTCCTGCATTTGGTAACCAGGGTCTGAACAATGAAAGTGCATTAGGCGGCAATAGAGTATGCTCAGAACAATGGGAATAAGGCCAAATATTATATAGTAATATTTGATCTACTGCAGGGTCACTCTAAAGGGCTAACACGGGCTCCAGAGTCATGTGTGAGAGGTCCCCTTACAGACCCCAGGCATAAAGGGGAAGGTTTGTCTCTCAGAATAATGGGAGCAGGCTGGCTTGTGTATCATAGCTAGTCCTGAAAGACTTCAGATTTGTGTAAACATTTCTAAAAAAACCCTTGTAGGTGGCTGGAACCACTCTGAGACCCCTATTCCTCCTCCATAAGCCAGTGAGAGAGACTGGATATGACATCAACTCTCCTCCCTCAAGACAGGACCTATCATCGATGTTGGAAGGACACTTTTAGAGTAGTATAGTGTAATTTCTACCCACACACTTCATCTACTGAAATAGGAATGTTGTGCTCACTTTTGCCCCCCAACCATGCTCACCATTAGAAACACCAAAAAGACTTTTGCTGAATGCCTCTTGCTGAAATAGGAGAGTGCACCAAACAAGTCATTACTGGAGAGAAAAGAAATTTCCACTCTATCTACAAAAAATTCTACAAAAAAGCTTGTTAAAGCAGACCACTACTAGCACAAAGTAAACAACTTCTACTTCACATTTTGTTCTCCAGAATTACATTTTTGAAAAAAACAAAGAAGTTATTGCATAAAGGAGTACAAAGAACTCCTGAAACCTACCTTGGATCACATATCACCATTTTACCAAGATGAGTGAAAACAAGACCTGGGTAGAGGATTCATAGTATAACTTTTTGTAGAAATGGTTCAATAGACTATAGGATGTAATTATAAAAGCTAGAAGAAATTGGTTGCAAACTTATAGCTTAAAAAAGAATATTAAAAGATGCTTGTAAGCATCTTAAAAATGTAGATTTTCCAAACTAGCTAGTAGAGTACCAGAAATTGTGAAGTTCTTCTAGAACTTAACACTATGCTTCCATAGACATAATATGACTAGGATGGTACTTGGTATAACATAATGGCATTAAGAGGCTAAAATTGGGCGTTTTTATCCTTTTACCCCCTTGAAAACCATACTCAAGAACTGTAAACTACAAACAAAGTCAACAAACACCAATATCACTGCTGCTATACTTTGCTATATATGACAAGGTGCAGGGTTGGATGTTAGTTCCTAGGGCGACCATGCCTAGGGACTTATAAAATAATACAGAAAAAGAAATGACAAGGAGGGAGATAAGAAGGAATTAACAAGTGCTCTGGGTCAATAAAAGACCTAGTAAAGCAGAACTTTGTCAAGTTCATATAAACAAAAAGGAGTTATCCCTGATAAGTGGTAAAATACAAATACACTTATCACTTATAACAAATCGATCATCAAAAACATAGGACAACTACCTTAAAAACTATTGATAAAAGCATATAAGGCCTTACAAGGCTCAGGGCATAATATTTGGTACAGAGGCAAAAGGAGAGAAAGTAGAAGAGAGAAGGACCTGGATATAGTGGAAAATAGATAAGATTTAGAAAAAGGAAGAACTTGTGATACTGCCAAAATAAAGCACTGAAAAAGGCTTTAAACAAAATCACTGGACAGTTACAACAAATCTGGTAATAAGGACAAGTGTCCTTAAAAAGAACCTCTTCCAGAAACCATCTCTACCAGGTTCAAGCATGATAAATCAGTCATGGCTGATAAAACCATTGGAGAAATAAAATAATGACCCAGACTCCCCCTCTAAGGTTGTCAATATAAAACAGTACATCAATTGAGAAAATCCTTAATTCTATTCTTCTAAGTGGGAAGGGAAAGAGGACTCCCAAATTGGATTATACCTTGAGACTATAGAGTATAATGTCTGTGATCTACAGTCAGAGGACAGTGTACCCTCTACTAGCCTGCAAAGTCAGAAGTAGTACTGGAATCTTATAACGTGCAACAAGACTACCTCCATTAGAATATTTCAGTTACACTTTGGATATACAACACAAAAGAACAGATCAAGGCTTTAGTTGATTCAAGAGCTATCATGAACTTCGTCAACAGAGTTGTCATGGAAAATAATAACCTGGAAATGCATAAAACTAGCAAATCCATATTGTATGATCAATGTGGATAATACCCCCAACAAAGCAGGACAAATAACAGAATATGTCCAAGCTTATGTAGAAATTGAATTTTACAAGATGACCCAACACCTCTTTGTCACCAACCTAGGGAATGTAAGGGTGACTGGGGCACAAGACTCTAGGAGAATCCTCAGAGATTAGGATGAAGCTCCTGAAAGGATGTTCTACATTATATACTAGGTTTACATTCCTTGTGTCAGGGTCAGTGTAATCGGAGCTATACTAGTGTGTTTAAGTATTACTAAAGTAATACTTAAACAGGCTTAGGTCGCTCCAGAGCATTGTTATGCAGTTCCAGGGCGAAAATAGAGCTATCTCCTTATAAGGAATAAGGAGATGATGATTGGATACTCATACTTGTATAAAGCATAATCCAAACATAGATTGGCAAAAGAGGTCAATGGGAGGTTACCAGATGCTCAGATATATGCGCTAGTAAAGTTCATAAAATATGAGATGTAGAAGCAAGAGCTAATAAGCTTTATCTCGAAATGGATGTCAGCAGATTCCCCTCATTAGACGACATAGGAGATGAGGACCCCAACAACCACATTCTTAGCTGGACAGACATGACTGACCCAGACAGTCATCAACAGGCGATGATGATTGCAACCATACTCAATAATCAAGACCAGTATGGAGACTTAGATTGTGAAGACACAAAGACCTGGAAAGCTCATGTGCCAGAATGGTTACATGAGTATGGAAACGTGTTTTCAAAACATAAGTTAGAGAGAATGCCATTACAGAAACCATATGACCATGCTATTGACTTCATGGAAGGCGCAAAGCTTCCTAAGCCAGCAAAGGTCTATCCGCTATCTCTAGTAGAAAGAAACTCTCTTGACACATAGATCGATGAGAAACTTAGAAAAGGTTATATCCATCTATCTACTAGCCCAATAGCAGTTCCATTCTTCTTTGTGAAGAAACATGATGGAAGCTTACGACCCGTCATAGATTATAGAGCCCTTAATGCAATTACCGTCAAAAATCGTTATCCAATCCCTAGAATAGCTGACTTGATTGAATCACTCAGCAAAGCCTTAATCTTTACCAAAATTGACTTGAGGTAGGGATACAACAATGTTCACATCAAAGAAGGGGATAAATGGAAAACGGCATTTATCACAAGACGAGGCCTTTTTGAGGTAACTATTATGTATTTTGGGTTCTCCAATGCACCAGCGACTTTCCAAAGTATGATGAATGATATACTTGGAGATTTGATTCGCATAAGACTAGTAATAGTGTATTTAGATGACATTTTAATATTTGGGACATGTTTGAAGGAACATAGGCGATTGGTCAAGGAAGTACTAAAAAGACTCTAATTTAATGACCTTTATGCTAAAGCAGAAAAATGTTTCTTTGAGCAAAGTAACATCAAATATTTGGGCATAATAATATTGGAAAATAAAGTATAAATGGATGAAGAGAAACTTTCAGGAGTTCTAGAGTAGCCAATACCAACCAAAGTCAAAGTATTCTTAGGCTTTGCAAATTTCTATTATAGATTCATTGAGAACTTTGCCAAGATGTTGTAAGGGGACCCCTAATTCATGACTCTGGAGCCCGTTCCAGTCCTCTGGAGCGACCCTGCAGCCAATCCAATATTACTATGTAATATTGGGTTTTACTCCCATCATTCCAAGAGCACTCCATTGCTACCCAATGCACTTTCCTTGTTCAGACCCTGGTTACCGATGTAGGGACACAAAGACACTGTAGTATATAATGTAGATTATTCCCTCTAGGAGCCTCATCTAATTCTCTAAGGAATCTCCTAGAGATAGGTTGTAACCATATTTCATAAATTATAATTAACTGAGGAATCTCCTGGAGCTCTACTCCAGTTGCCCTTACAGTAGAATTAGATCCTATTATCAGAGCCCCAGAATTTCTCAGTGGATAGCTGCCCTCTGGTCACTCTCTGCTAGCAACTCTGGCCCCCTGATCACCCCACTCCAGAGAGATGTCGCTCCCTACAGACACCTCCCCAGCCGTCACTGATGCCTTAGACTACCTGCAGCACCATCTCCAGAAGTTAACTGAGCGTCAGAACACTTCGGAACACATTATTAACAATACCCTCGTGGGCCTAACAGCCCAAATACAACAGCTCACTCAACTGATGACCAGCCCTGTCCCCGCTCCAACAGTCGCTCCGCCTTTGATACCCACGTCTCCGTCTTCTGTCAGCTCTCCTTCGCCTGTTCCGTCCGCCCCATCCAAACAGCAGACAAGGCCAAAACTCCCTTCTCCCCTCGACTTCTCCAGTGAACAGAGTTCCGGTCGAGCCTTCTTTAACTTCTGTACGTTATACCTACGCCTGGCCCCAGAGCAGTTCAGCTATGACGAGGAGAAAATCTTGTGGACCCTCGCCTTTTTCAAAGATGGACGAGCCGTGAGGTGGTCCGAGAACCTCTTTTGCCAGGAAGTAGACACTGGCATCTTTCCCATCCAATCCTGGGCCCACTTCGAACAACAATTCCAGAGCCAATTCTTTCTGGTCAATGCGGAAGCAGACGCCGTTAACACTCTGGAAGGCTTCTCTTATTATCAAGGAAACTAGACGGTGGACGACCACTTGGACACTTTCCTGACCTTGGTCTCCGACACCGGATACACTGACTCCTGGACTCTTGTGGTAAAGTTCCGTTGAGGCCTCAAGTCGAGCATCCAGAGCCAGATCGCTACCATGCCATTCGGACGACCTGCAGACACTAATCCAGAGGCTTGGTATGTAGCTGCTCGGAAGATCGACCAAGCACAGTTGACCAATGAGGCCTTCTAATCTATGCTCCGGTCAACGATAACGGCCTCCGTGCGCTCTGCCCTTCCTCGGTCTGCCCCTCTTTTGATGTTCCGCCTTTCTCTATCCACTCTGCCCCCCATTCCACCGAGACCCGCTCCTCCCATACCATCTGGAGGAATACCTATATGCGTAGACGCAGTCCGGAAGGCGTGCTTTCTACCTCCACGAGGGTGCTATCGGTGCAGAGAGGCCAACTACCTCGTAAGGAACTGCCCCCACCACTTAGACGTCCGGAAGTTAACCATGGAGCAACAGGAAGAATTGATCGAAGATTTGATGGCCTTGAAAGATGTAGTAGAAGAAGAGGAAGTTGGCCCCTCCCTGGAGGAGGATTTTGTTTAGTGCGGCTGGCGAAAAGTGTGCCCTGGTCGCTGTTAGTAAATAGGTTTGCTGTATTGAACATAGAAGAAGTCAATACAGATATCTGTGAACCTATAGACGCATCCCCCCCTCTGCTCCGGTCAGGACAGCCCTGCCTTGGAGGCTAAAATGGGAAAAGAGACTACCCAGACAACTCTCCACCAACACCCTCGACGCCCATGGAACGTCTATCATCCTCCCTATAGAGATTGGTACCACTGACACTAGTGAAGTACATTCCGTCAAAGTGCTTTTGGACTCCGGAGCTACAGGCAATTTCATAGATAAAGATTTTGTCCGTACGAAGGGTATTAGCACCTGGAACATCTCTTGCCCCATACCAGTATTCAATGTGGACAGTTCCCCTAATGAAGCTGGACAAATCTCTGAAGTGGTAGACGTGGTCCTCCGTTATAAAACCCACTCCGAAAGGATGTTCCTTGCCGTCTCCAACCTCGGGAAGCAAAGCATGATCCTCGGTTACACCTGGCTCAAGAACCATAATCTAGAGGTCAACTGGCAAACCGGAGAAGTACAAATGAACTGATGTCCCTCCTGATGTGAAGAATGCTGTGTAATACGAAAGGAACAAGCGTCGCAGAAGAAGGTGGAGGCTAAAGCCATCAACATCTGTCGATCTGGACCCTCTCCGGAGTATATGGAAGACTTGGAAGAAGACGAGACTTCCCTCTGGATATATGAGGTTGAATACGAGCCAGGGGACAGACTCTTCATGACGAGGATCCTCTTGGAACCCGCCATAGAAAACCTTTGTGCTACTTCTACAATCTCCCAGAAACTTGCAGAAGGAGCCTGTTGAGCCTCAGAAACGCGGAAAGGACTTCTCCCCCTACCCAACTGTGCAAAAGGATTCGAATCGGTGTTCGCAAAGGAAGACTTCAACATCCTCCCAGACTATAGGCAGTAGGACCACGCTATCGAGCTCATTTCAGGCTCGGAGCCTAAGTCATCGAAAGTCTACCCCCTCTCTCTGGTAGAACAAAAGGAGTTGGACTCTTTCCTGGAAGAGAACCTGCGTACCGGACGAATTCACCCTTCTAAGTCTCCTATGGCAGCCCCGGTATTCTTCATCAAGAAGAAGGACGGCTCACTTCGGTTGGTTCAAGACTACCGAGCCCTCAATTCCATGACGGTCAAGAATAAGTACCCCCTCCCACTAATCTCCGAACTTGTATTGCAACTCCGCGGAGCCAGATACTTTACTAAGCTAGATGTTCGTTGGGGTTTCAACAATGTCCACATCAAGCCTGGAGATGAGTAGAAGGCAGCTTTCCAGACCAATCGAGACCTGTTTGAACCTTTGGTAATGTTCTTTGGCATGACTAACAGCCCCACCACCTTCCAAACCATGATGAACAACATCTTCTGGGACCTCATAGCAGAAGGTATCATAATGGTCTACCTGAACGACATTCTGATCTTTACTAGGATAGAAGAGGAGCACGTGAAGGCTATCAGACGGGTACTACAGGTCCTACAGGAACACAAACTTTTCCTCTGCCCAGAGAAATGTGAGTTCTGCAAGGGGTGAATTGAGTACTTAGGACTAGTCATCTTGGAGAACAAAGTTTCCATGGATCCAGTCAAGGTTGTGGGAGTCCGAGAGTGGCCCACTCTGGAAAACAAAATGGACATCCAGGCTTTCCTGGGCTTCATCAACTTCTACTGAAAGTTCATCCAGGATTTCTCTACTAAAGCTCGACCTCTCTTCGACTTAACATGCTCCAAACGAGTCTGGACATGGAGTGAAAAGGAACAGATGGCCTTCGAGAACCTCAAAACAGCGGTGACCACTGCTCCAGTGTTAGTGTCCCCTCAGGACTCGGAGCTCTTTTGGGTTGAAGCGGATAGCTCGGACTTTGCCACAGGAGCAGTCTTGTCTCAGCAGTCGACGACAGATGGAAAATGGCACCCCGTGGCATTCTACAGCAAATCCCTGTCCTCCGTGGAACAGAACTACGAAATCCACGACAAGGAAATGCTAGCCATTATCCATGCACTAGAAGAGTGGAGGTACTTCCTAGAAAGAGCGACCCATCTGGTAGAGATCTGGACTGACCACAAGAACCTCGAGTATTTCATAACGGCCAAGAAACTTAACCGTCGTCAAGCCCGTTGGTCCTTGCATTTGGCCAGGTTCGACTTCCTACTTCACCACTGCCCCAGACGTACCATGGGCAAACCGGACGCACTGTCGAGGAAAGCTGATCACAGAAACGGAGCCTCGGACAATGAGAACATAGTCCTCCTATGACTGGAATTCCTTGCAGTACGTGCTCTGGAAGAGGTGGAACTGACAGGCATAGAACAGAAAATCTTGTCCGACATCCGCAAGGGAAACTGGAATGGAGACCAAGAGGAACCCATAGCTAAGGCAGTACGAGAGCTCCAGAGCTCCACCAACGAGACAGTACACTCCTCGGAGTAGTCGAACATAGATGGCCTACTCCGTTTCCAAGAAAAGATATATGTACCGCGGAGTTCAGACTTATGCAGGCAGATCGTAGCCCTTTGCCATGATACCCAGATTGCAAGACACCCCGGACGCTGGAAGACACTGGAACTAGTGTCCTGGAACTACTGGTGGCCCCAGATGTCTAGGTACATCAGCCAGTATGTGAGTACTTGTGATCTTTGCCTCTGGATGAAACCTTGGCGACATTCTCCTGTTGGCGAGCTTCAACCGCTCTCCATGCTAGACACACGGTGGGACACCCTCAGTGTCGATTTTGTGGTCGAACTCCCAGAGTCCTCTGGACATGACGCTATTATGACAGTCGTGAATGCTGTCTCCAAAAGAGTACACTTCATTCCGACGCACACGACGGTCACAGCAGAAGGAGCAGCTCGACTCTTCCTCCATTATGTTTGGAAACTCCATGGCCTCCTGAAACGTGTCATCTCTGACTGCGAACCTCAGTTCATAGCTTTGTTCACCAAGGAACTGTACAGGCTACTAGGTATATGAATATCCTCCTCTACAGCTTGGTACTCCCAGACGGATAGACAAACGGAACGCGTCAACCAGGAGCTCAACCAGTTCCTCCGCCTATTCGTAAACAAATGGCAGGACGACTGATATGACCTCCTACCCATCGCGGAGTTTCAGCACAACAACCACGTTCACTCCACGACGCAACAACCTCCATTCCTACTGGACACGGGATGAATCCCCCACATGGGCTTCGAGCCGAGACAGAACTCTTCTAGCCTAGAGATGGTCAACAAATTCACCAAGAGAATGGAGTCTACCACCGAGGAAGCCAAGTCTGCGATCTGTAAAGCACAGGAAGACATGATGAGGTACTACAATCGAAGAAGGTCTCCAGCCCCTGTATTCAAACCAGGAGACCAGGTATACCTAGACGCATCAGATATCAGAATGACACGTCCGTCTCCGAAGTTGTCACATTGCAGACTGGGACCCTTCGAAATTGAACGCCAAGTAGGACCGTTAGCCTACCGACTCAAGTTGCCTCACGGATTGAGACAGTTGCACCCAGTGTTCAACATGGTCAAGTTGTCCACCGCTCCAGACGATCTGATACCAGGAAGGGAGCCACAAGCCCCACTGCCACCTATTGTTGTCAACGGAGAGCCGGAGTGGGAGGTGGAAGAGGTGTTGGATAGTCGCTGGCACCGGAGGAGATTCCAGTTCCTGATTAAGTGGAAGGGTTTCAGCAGAGAGCACAACTCTTGGGAAGTGGCCTCTGATGTCAAGGCGCCAGACCTCGTTGCAGAATATTACCAAAGGCACCCAGTCGCCCCAAGACACATCCACCGGACGGACTTCGATACTCTTTTCAAGTCCAGAATCATTGCTTTGAGGTACAGCAACCTTGGAGAGAGGGTAAATGTAAGGGGACCCCTAATCTGTGACTCTAGAGCCCGTTCCAGTCCTCCAGAGCGACCCTGCAGCCAATCCAATATTACTATGTAATATTGGGTCTTACTCTCATCATTCCGAGAGCACTCTGTTGCCACCCAATGCACTTTCCTTGTTCAGACCCTGGTTACCGATGCAGGGACACAAAGATACTGTAGTATATAATGTAGATTATTCCCTCCAGGAGCCTCATCTAATTCTCTGAGGAATCTCCTAAAGGTAGGTTATAACCATATTTCATAAATTATAATTAACTGAGGAATCTCCTGAAGCTATACTCCGGTCACCCTTACAGATGTCAAAGCCACTCTCTGACTTGACCAAAAAGGATTGTACCTGGAATTGGGGTGTTGAGCAACAAAATGCTTTTAAGGTGCTGAAAAAGGCCTTTACTACAGCTCCAGTCCTGAGAATACCAAATGATGAAGATCTCTTTAAGTTATCTACCGATGCTAGCGACTTTGCAACAGGTGCAGTCTTATCACAAAAAGATATGCAAACCAACCTGTGGCACCCAGTGGCTTTCTTTTCTAAGTCGTTAGATGTCCATGAAAGGAACTACAAAATCTACAACAAAGAGCTACTTGCAGTAATTTGGGGACTAGAGGAATACAGACATCATTTGGAAGGACATCTACATAAAATTGAGATCTGGTCGGATCATCAGAACCTCACATTTTTCAGAACAGCTCAAAAGCTAACCAGGAGGCAAGCAAGATAGGCATTATTCATGACTCGTTTTGACTTTGTACTCTATCATAAACTGGGAAAGACGATGCAGGCGGAAGACCCCTTGTCCAGATGATGTAAGGGAATCACTCAGAGGCAATCACCCTTCAAGCTAATGGATAGTCCTGGAAGCTAAGTTGAGATTCAAGTGAAGTATATCTACAACACATTGCTAGTATATATACTCTATACTAGACGATCACACACACAGTCACATGTACATAGATCAGTAATCACAATTGTCCAATTATAGATCAGAAGGCATCGCACCGCATGACATAGATAGAGAAGGCTCAGAAACAGTGGGAGTGCGATACATGATCTGTCACTGGGCCACTAATAGAACAGATCCTCAGAACTTACTAAGCACAACCCTAGATGTCCCCTTACAGATGAGCAGATCATGAGATGGGGATAGACCTCGATAATATGAACCAGGTATTGCTAAAACCTGAGTTCTTCGCTATTAATGTACTAAAGGCTACTCATGAATCACCAATAAATGACGAGATAATCCTAAAGGAGATCAAAGCTGCACTCTTATTGGACGAAGTTACAAAAGACTACAAGTCATTACTCAAGTCTAGTCCAAGAGAATTCGAAAAATCCTTACAAGACTGGAACTATGAGAATGGACTACTCCTGTACAGAGGAAAAATATATCCCTCACAGTGTGGAAAACACTTTGTGACAACAGATCGTTCAGATGCACCACAATTTGCCATCTGCTGGACACTGAGGTCAGTGAAAGATCTACAAGTTGGTCTCCAGAAATTACTGGTGGCCTGGGATGACTACATTTGTCAAGAAATACGTTACGGGTTGTGATATGTGTCAGCAGATGAAAAATCGCCCACAGCAACCTTTTGGACCACTCGTGC
>Ga0153971_1000182_pt1 | contig 11330 bp, 10 predicted proteins | sample TSGA055MetaG_FD_104686 | JGI IMG/M metagenome (GOLD analysis project Ga0153971, IMG submission 104686) | Attine ant fungus gardens microbial communities from Georgia, USA - TSGA055 MetaG | ecosystem: Host-associated > Fungi > Mycelium > Unclassified | place: USA: Georgia, George L Smith State... | reverse complement strand
TTTCACTCTTACTATCTTTGGGAGTTTGGGAGTTTTCTTTGTTTTTTTTTCTTTTGTTGTATCTGTGATTTGTAATCCTAATAAAATACTCTAGGGCATAGAAGGGACATCATAATACTATTCCCCTATCATCCCTCCCTCTGTTGCTCTAAAACTTAATGGCTATTTGAGTGATTGAGGTTTTCTTTTGTTTCTATTTGTCAGGAAAGCCAATTCTGAGCTGGAATTAAGCCAACTGCTCTTTATCAGCATTAGACAAAGAGAACTCATTAGAGTCCTCACTGTATTGGGTCTATCTACTTATACTACTTCTAGTTGGTTTGTATACTCTTTACTCGTATTTCCAGCTAAACTCTGTGACATTATGTGCCATGACATATGCTGTGACCTTATGTGACTTAATGTCATATCTCATCACAAAGTGTGACAAGACTTTCTATGCTATTTATAGAAAATAAATGAAAAGAAAAATAAAAATAAAAATAAAAATGACTTGGAGAGGTAGTTCATGACACTATTTATGTAAAACTCTATAAAACTTTCCTCAAAGGGATACTCAATCTCAAGAAGGACTTGGACATTTGCTTGGCTAGGGGTTAATAGTCCACTACATATCTTTGGAGTAGGTTTCTAGCTGTACAGTCAGTTGAAGTAGAGCTTGCACAAGAGTATAGAAGTTCTAGATAGTTCTGTTGTATTGATAGCAAGCTAGACTACTAGACTAGACTAAGAAGGGTAGTGTTATGGTATGAGATAAACACATTGGAAAGGTGCAAAAGGAAATTGCACACTGGAACAAACAATAAATAATATACTAGCTCCTAAATTACATACTAAAGGTCCAAGAGGAGATAATCAAATATGAAGATTATAAATAACTAAAAAATAGAAATTATATACAGCTCAAGTAAAATATAAGTTGGTTGTTGTGAAAAAGAATGTAAGATCTCTCTGGATCATTGTTGCATAGCCTCCCTAAGGTGTTAACCTTTACACACTGTGACAAAAGCTCCTCTGGAAAATACAGTTAGTTGATTACTCATGGACCCTCTACACTCAGTTGCCCTCTTGTCCATACCTCCAATACTGAACCTTATGGGTGTGATGCAATCCAAGTGTGTACTTAGCCAAGCTTTTCTAGCCTACTGTCTTCTTTAAAGCCTGCCTAAGTTACATTTGCTATTTTTCTCTAGATCAAGTTCTGGGTATATTCTGTGTTCTACTCAGGACATCTTACTGACTCCAAACTCTTACACTCAATAGTTTTGCATTTCACAATTCCAGAAACAGTGATAATAGAAATAAGTGCCAAGAGGTTTTGTCACAAACTTCATTTGGCCATATCTCCATCAATTCTTCAACAATTCTCACAGTCTCAATAGCTATGGAAAGCCCTCAAAAAAACCTTTTGATCAGTGCCAGTCACATCTTGAGGCAATCAATATTGGCTGAGATATCAGGCAGATCAACTAGTAACTACCATGGTACTATTTATTAAATTACCAATATCTCAGAAACTACCATAATTGATGCTTCAGTTCTAGACTCAGCAGAAGCCCTCTTCATAACTCTCAGAATAAGTTTAAAACAATCTCAAGATAATCAATATTAGTGGAGATATGAAGGCCTTAATATTTGCACATAGACTTTATTAATTATCCATAGATAGTTATTTGTCCTTTTCTTAGTGTTAAATTAATTATTATATTGTGTATTACTATAGTTTAATATACAAGTTGTGCTTACCTAAGTGCAGTGCGTCTTTGTCTCAACTGCTATGTTATAATAACTCTCTGCTTCTCTCGAGATCTTTTTTTCCTATCAGGCTATCTATCAATATCTGTTAGATAACCCGGTAAGTAGGCCATCATTTTTCCCTACTGTAATTGCTGCTCTCCATCCTTTTAACAGGTTATGGGCCCCAGTTTGCCCTGATCTCCTTTGGCGCTCTTAAGCTGCCTCAGTTGATGAAAAGGACTTGACTGGCTTACCAATCTGTTGGGAATTGAGATGATCTCCCTGTTGAATCCCCTCATGTCCACAGGATCCTCTGCTCCTTTGCAGATGCTCTGGCCCATAGCTGTTTAGAATGAAGCGCTATGCATTCATTGCTGCATCTGCTCCCTGAACTAAGCTGATTTCTTGATGATAGCTATGACCAGTCTAATATCCACCATTCCTCATCTCTCTGGCTCTTCTGTTTATTCATTCTGGGCAATCAGTGTGCAATCCTGTCTTGTCATGATCACTATGCCTGGTTCTCCTTATAATACCAAGGATATGCTCACTTTCTCTACTATCCCTTCCATTACAGATCAAGATGAGCGCACTAGACACAGCAGCCTTGACTCTCAGGCATTGGAATAATGAACTCATCCCTAGCCCATAATATCCTTATGCATAGAAAAGAGAATGCAGAATTTCTCTGGAACTATTTGCATGATAAATATAGCTCTTCTGGGCCTGCTTCTGTTTTTGCAGACTATCAGCACACTAGACATTTCCAGATTTCTGGGAATAGTGACCCTGCTCCCCAGATTGCAGAACTTGATACTCTCTATACCAGACTAGAGGGAAACAAATGTAATGTCCCCTTCCTCATTCGTGCAATAACACTTTTATCCCTCAAGCTTGGAATAACTTGGCCACCTCTATCCTTACTTCCCAGACCTTGCTTACCCAGTTGACTTAGGATTTTATGAGCTCAGCTATCTAGTCTAAGTTCTTCTGAAGATCAACCAGTGCTCATACTGCTCGTTACTCAGGTGTTCCTAAAGATGATTGTCCTCCCTCTTGGAAGAAGAATTCCCAGGATAAGCAGCAGCAGCAGCAGTCACAAAAAGATTTCTCCCAGCAGCAAAAGAAAAAGCATGGTTAAGGAAAGCGTGGTAGTAAAGCACACCAAGCAGATGGCTCTTCCAAATCTGTTAATAATGATAATGTTACACTGTACAAATGTTTAGGCAAAATAAGTGACAATTTGCACCCTAATAACCAGAATAACTAGCTTAAGAGAAGAACTTAGCCCCCTAGAGATGTTCCTTAGACGCCCAGTTGTGGACTCAAGCACCTAGCTTGAGTAGCAGAGTAGTGGCTGTGACTACTGCTACATACACCTCATAGACACTTGCCCAGGCACCCCATATCAGATTTCTGACAGATTTCCCTTCTAGAAGTGCTCTCGAGAACAGAAGCGAACTTAGACAGGTTAACGCGACCCGAGCGACGTCATACCTCAGCAGCTGACAGCGTTATTCATAGAAGAGTTACAATCAGATCTGAGCCATCATCACTGATGGCTAATTATAGCAAGATCAAGATAGTCGAGCTACCATGGAGTTGCATTGCAATGGCAGTGGAAGGAAATTGAAATCCGGAGAAGTGAGAAGACATAAAAGAGGTAAAGAGAAGAACAGAGAGAGAGGCAGCAGGAAAGCTAGATAAAGATAACGCGCTTGAGAGCAAGACGACTCGAAATTGCTGTCTCTGTCTATGGCCCAGCAAGAGGCTCGAGCATCATGCGAGGGAGGGTTCCCAGAGTAGGACTAGAAGAGTGGGGAGCAGTTAGCTAGTGTTCAGGAGGGGTGTTGTTTCATCATTGTGGCCTTGTTATGTTTGGGAATTCAGAGGTTTTCTTTGTCTCACTTTCTTTGTTGTCTTTTTGCTTTGTAATCATAATAAAATACTCTAGAGCACAGAAGAGAACTCAAGCATCATACCCCCATCATCATCCCTCTCTGTTGCTCTAGAGCTTAATGGCTATTCTTGAGTAACTAAATTTCTAAGTTTCTAAGTATTTTCTTTTACTTTCTAAAACCCACCAAACCTCTCCCTTGCCAGGAATTCGAGCCCCAACAGACTTGGGCATTTGCTTGTGCTAGGAGTTAATAGCTCACTACGTGTTATTAGAGTCGGCTTCCAGTTGTATGGTCAGCTAAAGAAGAGCCCACACGACAGCACGGGAGTTCTAGGTAGTTCTGCTGTATCGACAGCAAGCCAGACTACTAAACTAGGTAAGAACAGTAGTGTCATGACGCGAGATGAACGCACATCTTAGAAATCCTATTATGGTGAGACCTACCTCAAGTGGACTTATAAATACTTTATACTTATTTCTTTCAGCTATTTGAGTCCCCCCCTCCTATCCCCTATTGTCTTTAAGCTCTCTTTTTATATTTGATCATCTCCCCAGTGCCTACTTGTTAGCACACAATTGTGAGACATCTTGGGGACTTCTTAAATTCTCATTTGTTTTCACCTTTGTCTGTGATCAATTCCCTTTGATCCCCATCACCAGGCTCGTTTCCTTGGCACCATTGATGGTAGCCTCTCTTGTGTCAAGTGCAACAAAGCACATACCTCGTACTGTTCTCATACGAAGCCAGCCAATGTCTTTCTCTTCTATGCAGAATCTTTTTGGGTGCCTAGCTTTGCTTCCACTCAGTGTGAGCCCCTCCCTTCTCTATTCTTTGTTTTTTCTGGCTCTGATTTCTTTTTCTCTTTTTAGACATTATGTCTTGTCTTTAAACTCTCATATCTATATGGAGCTCCGCTTCCTATGCTTGAGGGGTATATTAGTCCCTTGTTTCTCAATATCAAGCTCTCATTTCTGAATTTGCTGAAGAATTGCTCACTATCAAACATTATTATCAGGAAGATTCTGATTTCTGGATGGATAGTAGTCTCGTGGCTAATGCTGATGCTCAGACCGCCATCTTTGAGGCCGCTCATCTCATCTTCTTTAATTTTGAAGGGGTTTCCAGTCCTGAGACTGCCAAGCAACTCTTCGAGTCTTACCAAACAATCAATAGTCTCTTTGGGCCATTTCTCTAAGCTACCAGTTATGATGGCCACCTCCCTAAAGCTCAAGGATAGCATCATATGCATGCTATCTCCGAGGCTCTTATCTTTTCTCGTTTTGTATTCTCCAAGGTTGTTATCAAGAAGGAGAAGATGAGTAAAAAGAGCAAGAGTAAGGAGAGGGCACTCTAAATTCTAGTTTCCTATATTCTTTATGTTAGCCAGTTTTTCCTTGCTCTCTGGATTATCTTCTGTCTGTTATATTCTTTTCACACACAACAAAATATATGAGTCTCTTTCTCTAGTCTATCTGGTGTATTCTCTTGTCAAGGACAGAATTGTAGAGGACAGAGAAGTGGGGTAATAAATAAAAGTACACTCCGAAATGGAGTAATATTGTCACAAACTTCATTTGGCCATATCTCTACCAATTCTTCGACGATTCTCACGGTCACAATGGCTACGGAAAGCCCTTGAAAAAGCCTTTCGATTGATACCAGTCACACCTCAAAGCGATCAGTATTGGCTGAGATATTAGGCAGATCAACTGGTAACCACCATGGTACCATTTATTAAATCACCAATATCTCAGAAACTGCCATGATCTAAGCTTCGGTTCTAGGCTCATCAGAAGCCCTCTTCATACTGCTCAGAATGAGCCTAGAATGACCTCAAGGCAATCAGTATCCATGGAGATATGAAGGCCTCAATGTTTGTACATGGACTTCATTAATTACCCATAGATAGTCATCTGTTCTTTTCTTAGAACAAAGGACAGCCTCCATATGGTTAAGTTATCACCATTCATAGCACAAAGACACTACCATATATAGAACAATAGGTAGTAGCATGTGATGATCTGTCCTAGTGCACAAACTATCACTTTTCTGTATATAAGGACTTATAGTCTGAGGATTAGACCTCAGACTTAACACCATCTTTTGTCACTGTCTAAACTTTGCATTTCTGAACCTTTCAAGATTCTAAAGCACCAATCACAAATAAGTAAGTGACTATTTGTAATAGTTTGTTAAGTCTACTGTTTCCTGTCCCCCTTGATTCTGCAAAGAACTTAGGGGTTGTGTTCATTCCAGATGAGGGTTCTAGGGCATTGAGGGTGTTTCTGTTTCTGTAAAAGGACAAAAGACTTACTGAGGACTCAGAGTGGGTTTCTGTCAAGGATCTATTTCTATAGTAGGCTGGACCCCAGGCGTAAAAAGGAAGGTCTGTCTCTCAGAATAATGAGAGCAGACTAGCTTGTGTATCACAGCTAGTCCTGAAAGACTTTAGATTTGTGTAAACAAGTCTAAAAAACCCTTGTAGGTGGCTGGAACCACTCTGAGATCTCTATTCCTCCTCCATGAGCCAGTAGAGAGAAACTGGACATAACGTCGACTCTATCCCCTCAAGACAGAACCTCTCATCAATGATGGAAGGACACTTTTAGAGTAGTGTAGTGTAGTTTTCTACCCACACACTTCATCCACTGAAATAGAGATGTTGTGCTCACTTTTGCCCCTAAGCCATGCCCGCCATCAGAAACACCAAGAAATTGCTTGTTGAACGCCTCTCACTGAAACAGGAGAGTGTGAAGGACAAGTCCTTGCTAGAGAGAATTGGAATAAATCCCACTCCATCTACAGAACTCTACAACAAACTCGTTGAAGCAGACCCCTGCTGACACAAAGTAGATAACCTCTACTTCTCATCCTGCCCTCTAGAGCTACATTTTTGCAAAAACAAGAAGTTATTACGCATCAAGGAGTACAAAGAACTTCTGGAACCCACCTTGGATTGCATATCATCTTTTTTCACAAAAATGAGTGAAAATAAGACCTGGGCTGAGAATCCACAGTATGACTCTCTGTGAAAATGGTTCAATTGACTGCAGGATATAATAATAGAGCTAGATGAAATTGGTCATAAGCTTACAGCTAAAGAGTGGAGAATATTAAAAGACGCTTGTAAGCGTCCCAAGAATATAGATTTTTCCAAACCAGCTACTAGAGTACCAGAAATCTGTAAAGCTCTCCTAGAGCTTAACATTACTATTCCATAGACATAATATGATTGAAATGGTATTCAGGTGTAACATAATGGTATTAAGAGGCTAAAATTGGGTGTTTTTTCCTTTTACTCTCTTGAAAACATACTTAAGAACCATAAATTAATTACTTAAAATAGAAATGTCAACCTTTACCAACTTTACTGTTACTGTTCCCTTCGCTGACTTCAGTGCTGAAAACTGGGAAGCACTTGTCAGGAACAGCACAAACTCTGAGAACATCTCCTAGGATGAAGTTGAGATGCTGATGCTGCGAAATACACATTGAGGCACCACTCATACCCTCAAGAACTATGTTGATCAGGTGCTCAATGGAGCAATCAACCACTATAACAGTGCCTTGGCCACCGCATATAATAGAATTGCTACTTTGGAGACAGAAGTCACCTACCTCCAGAGAGAGCTGACAAGGCTCCCTGGGAGAAACATCGCCTCAAAGGCCAAGGTACCAGAGCCACCAACATTTGCAGGCTCTGAAAACAAGATGCACTTGCATGATTGGTTGAGCCAGATTACTCTATATTGTTCGGCGTCCAGTATTATTGCGGACGATCAGAAAATCGTGTGCACCCTCACTAGATTACGTGCTCCCACCAGCACATATATGAAGTCATACTATGATAAGGTGCAAGCAGAACAAGGTGTTAGATCCTAGGGCGACTTTGCCCAGGAACTCAAAAATATTTACAAACAAAGAGATGACAAGAAGGGAGCAAAGAAGAAACTAACAGTGCTCTGGGTCAACAAGGACCTAGCTAAGAAGAACTTTGTCAAGTACGCTGAATGATACAGGACATTGGCAAGAATTGTCAATTATAGTGACAAAGTTCACATTGACAAAATGAAAGAAGTTATTCCTGATGAGCTGCGAAATGCGCTTGTCATATACAAAATTATAAATCAATGTCCTAAGACATGGGACGACTATCTTAAATTATTAATGCAAGCATATAAGGCCTTACATCTGGACAAGGCCCAGGGCGCAATATTCGGTCCAGAGGCAAATGTAGAGAAAAGTAGAGGAAAGAAGGACCCGGATGTAATGGAAATAGATGAGATTCACAAAAAAGAAGAGAAGAACTTGCGATACTGCCAGATATGCGCTGGAAAAGGCTTTAAGAATAAGGCAAAAATGTAAGGGGACATCTAGGGTTGTGCTTAGTAAGTTCTGAGGGTCTATTCTATTAATGGCCTAGTGACAGATCGTGTATCGCACTCCTATCGTTCCTGACTTCTCCTGTCTGTGTCATGTGGTGTGATGCCTATTATTAGTTATTCTAGAACATTCTGTGATTATAGGTCGGTTGCCATGGTGCTGTGTGCCTGACTATCTAGTGTAGTATATATACTAGCAAGTGTGTGTAGATATATTCCCACTTAAATCTCAAACTAGCTTCTGGGACTATCTACTAGCTTAAGGAGTGATCGCCTACTGAGTGGTTCTCTTACAAAAAACGCATAATACTGTAGACTGTTATGACAAACCTGGTAATGAGGACAAACATCCCTATAAGATCTCTTCTCAGAAACCGTCTCTACCGGGTCTAAGCAAAAATAAAAATCAGTCGTTTAGAGCATGACTGATAAAGTTATTGGAGAAAGAAAGTGACAATCCAGAATCCTCTCCTGAGGACGTCAATGTAAATAGCGTGTCAATTGAGGAAATCCCCAATCCTGTTCTCCCAAGTGGGAAGAGAAAGAGGATTCCCAAATTGGATTTTCCCTTGGGACTGTAGAGTATAACGTCTGTGATCTACAGTCAGAGGATAGTATACCCTTAATTAGCTCACAAAAGTCGGAAGTAATACTGGAATCTTGTAATAATATAGCATGCAACAAGACTACCTCCTTTAAAATTCCAGTTACACTTTGGGTATACGGCAAAAAAGTACAGACCAAGGCTTTAGTTGATTCAGGAGCTACTATGAACTTCGTTGACAGAGTCGTCGTGGAAAATAATAACCTGGTAACGCATAAACTAGCAAATCCATATTGTGTAATCAATGCAGATAGCACTCCCAACAAGGTGGGACAAATAACTGAGTATGTCCGAGCTTATGTAGAAATTGGATCACACAAGACGACCTAACACCTCTTTGTCACCAACCTAGGGAATAAGGAGATGATGATTGGTTACTCGTATTTGTATAAGCATAATCCAAATATCGATTGGCGAAAAGGTCAATGGGAGTTTACCAGGTGCCTGGATACATGCGCTAGTAAAGTCCGTAAAATATGAAATGTAGAAGCAGAAGCTAATGAACTTCACCTCGAAATGGATGTTAGTAGATTCCCCTTATTGGATGACATAGGAGATGAGGACCCCGACAACCACATTCTTAGCTGGGCAGACACGACTGATCCAGGCAGTTATCAACAGGCGATGATTGCAACTATACTCAACAATTGAGACCAATATGGAGACTCAGATTGTGAAGACACGAAGACCTGGAAAGCTTATGTGCCAGAATGGTTATATGAGTATGGAAACATGTTTTCAAAACATAAGTCAGAGAGAATGCCATTACGGAAACCGTATGACCATGCTATTGACTTCATGGAAGGCACAAAGCTTCCCAAGCTAGCAAAGGTCTATCCGCTATCTCTAGCGGAAAGAAACTCTCTTGACATATAGATCGATGAGAAACTTAGAAAAGGTTATATCTGTTTATCTACTAGCCCGATAGCAGCTCCATTCTTCTTTGTAAAGAAACACGATGGAAGCTTACGACCCGTCATAGATTATAGAGCTCTTAATGAAATAACCGTCAAAAATCGCTATCCAATTCCTAGAATAGCCAACTTGATTGAATCACTCAGCAAAGTCTCAATCTTTACCAAAATTGACTTGAGGTGGGGATACAACAATGTTCGCATCAAAGAAAGGGATGAATGGAAAACAGTGTTTATCACAAGACGAGGCCTCTTTGAGGCAACTGTTATGTATTTTGGGTTCTCCAATGCACCAGTGACTTTCCAAAGTATGATAAGCGATATACTTGGAGATTTGATTCACATAAGACTAGTAATGGTGTATTTAGATGACATTTTAATATTTGGGACATGTTTAAGAGAATATAGGTGATTGGTCAAGGAAGTGCTGAAAAGGCTCCAATTTAATGACCTCTACACTAAAGCAGAAAAATGTTTCTTTGAGCAAAGTAGCATCAAATATTTAGGCGTAATAATATCGGAAAATAAAGTACAAATGGATAAAGAGAAACTTTCAGGAGTTCTAGAGTGGCCAGTACTGGCTAAAGTTAAACAAATACAAGCATTCTTAGGCTTTGCAAATTTCTATCATAGGTTCATTGAGAACTTTGCCAAGATGTCAAAGCCACTCTCCAACTTGACCAAGAAGGATTGTACCTGGAATTGGGGCATTGAGCAACAAAATGCTTTTAAGGCACTGAAAAAGGCCTTTACTATGGCCCTAGTCCTGAGAATATCAAATGACGAAGATCCCTTTAAGTTATCCACTGACGCTAGCGACTTTGCAACAGGAGCAGTCTTATCACAAAAAGACATGCAAACTAACCTGTGGCACCCAGTAGCTTTCTTTTCTAAGTCATTAGATGTCTATGAAAGGAACTATGAAATCTATGACAAGGAGCTACTTGCAGTAATTCGGGGACTAGAGGAATACAGGCACTATTTGGAGGGACATCCACATAAAGTTGAGATCTGGTCGGATCATCAGAACCTCACATTTTTCAGGACAGTTCAAAAGCTGACCAGGAGGCAAGCAAGATGGGCATTATTCATGACTCATTTTGACTTTGTACTCTATTATAAACCGGGAAAGACGATGCAAGTGGAAGACCCCTTGTCCAGATGAGCAGATCATGAGATGGGGATAGACCTCGATAATACAAACCAGGTGTTGCTAAAACCTGAGTTCTTTGCTATCAATGCACTAGAGGCTACTCATGAATCGCCAATAAATGACAAGATAATCCTAAAGGAGGTCAAAGCTGCACTCTTGTCGAATGAAGTCACAAAAGACTACAAGTCGTTACTCAAGTCTGGTCCCAGAGAATTTGAAAAATCCTTACAAGACTGGAACTATGAGAACGGACTACTCCTGTACAAAGGGAAGATATATATCCCTCATAGTGTGAAAGACACTTTGCAACAACAGATCGTTCAGATGCACCACGATTTGCTATCCGCCAGACACCCAGGTCGGTAGAAGACCTATGAGTTGGTCTCCAGAAACTACTGGTGGTCTGGGATGACTACATTTGTCAAGAAATATGTTACGGGTTGTGATATGTGTCAGCGGATGAAAAATCACCCACAGCAACCTTTTGGACCACTCGTGCCTAACAAGGTGCCTAATAGGCCTTGGGAAATAATCTCTACAGACTTAATCACTCAATTGCCAGAGTCAAATGGTTACAATGCTATCTGTGTTATTGTCGACAGGCTCACCAAAAGGGCTCACTTCATTCCTATAAATAAT
>Ga0153971_1000181_pt1 | contig 11369 bp, 15 predicted proteins | sample TSGA055MetaG_FD_104686 | JGI IMG/M metagenome (GOLD analysis project Ga0153971, IMG submission 104686) | Attine ant fungus gardens microbial communities from Georgia, USA - TSGA055 MetaG | ecosystem: Host-associated > Fungi > Mycelium > Unclassified | place: USA: Georgia, George L Smith State... | reverse complement strand
CCTTTGTGCTAGAAATAGTGATAACTTAACCATATGGAGGCTGTCCTTTGTTCTAAGAAAAGGACAGATGACTATCTATGGGTAATTAATAAAGTCTATGTACAAACATTGAGGCCTTCATATCTCCACTAATATTAATCGCTTTGAGGTTGTTCTAAGCTCATTTTGAGTGTTATGAAGAAGGCTTCTGCTGAGCCTAGAACCAAAGCATTGATCATGGCGGTTTCCAAGATATTAAGATATTAGCAATTTAATAAATGGTAACATAGTAGTTACTAGTTGATCTGCTTAATATCTTGGCCAATATTAATCACCTCAAGACATGGCTAGCATAGATCAAAAGGTCTTTTCAAGGGCTTTCTGTAGCCTTTGAGACCATAAGAATCGTCAAAGAATTAATGGAGATATGGCAAAATGAAGTTTGTGATAGCCTGCAAGAGAGGATTGGGTATTCTGTGAGCCCACTGTTGCTGTGGAAGAGGTATTGGTGGAAAATCAGCAAGACTTCTTCCCATTCCCACTAATATCCTGTTGAGATCCCAAAGGCCATAATCATAAATATCATCCTCTGGTATCTCTTGGTCAGCTTGGTAGTGGTTCATATGATGTAGTTTGTGCTTGACATCATCACATAGTCCAGCCTTGAATTGATCCCAGAGTAAATGAGACTCAGCCACTTCATCAGTCAGTAAAATAACTGCCAACAACCAACGACATGCTATTCTAGGCTACATTGCAATTGCTTTCTCTAAGCAAATTCTCTACTCATGATCATCCTCCAGTAATCCCCTTTGTAAGACTCTAGCTATGATGACTTAAGTCTACTCCAAGTCAGAGTTGACAAGGAGAACTCGATAGAGTTCCCATTTGATTTTGTATACTGCTTATACATTTTACTACTGTAGCTGTGCAATATTCTCCCATGGTCCTCATGTTATTCTCGTCATGTGTCTACCTCCTCACATGTTGTGACTGTGACTGTGACTATGTGACTGTCACATGATGCTTTCCCATGCTCCACCTTAGTAATGATCTAACTAAATAAAACAAAACAAAACAAAAAGAAAAATAGAAAATGACTTAGCCATTTTGCCAAGTTATAACACCCTTGCCATATATGCTTTCTTGAATGTATCAAATACTTGGTCATTCCAGGTTCCCAGATACTCCCAACTCTTTCCATCTTCAAATATAGTTAAAAGGAGTCATAAAAAGAACTGTTCTCTCTTTGATGGTGATACAAAGTATATCCTTCCAATTACCTTAGCACGTCGTCTTTGGCATTCCAGGTATAGTGTTAAGGAAACTGCTAGTAGGTAAAGCGCAAACCATCATCATGTGTAGAGTTGTAGTCAAACTAAGCAGTCAGCTGAGTCTTCTCCACATTTTGCCTAGCCAATACTTCATTGACAGTCTGGTATGCATGGAAGTTGACATAGTGTTCATTGGGAAGATGGATAGGAAGATATTGGAATGCTGGTGACTCTCCATGCATATTGAATTCAAAGATTTTCTAGCAAGCTTTTGTTGGACTAATAAAGTGACTATCCAAATGAGCCTTGATTTCATCCTGCATTCTACCACTAATCTCCATAGTTGCTCTATTAGGACCCTTGTAGATATACTTGCTCAGATACTTGACAGTTCCCAATCCAGCAGAGATCTCAATATTGAGATGATAATCAAAGAGAAGAAGAAGTTGAGAACAGTAAGGGACCACATATTGATTGGTGAATCTGGCCCCATTGCTTTCAAAAACCAAGTCATTGTTAGGCCTAGCATATAATGGATAACTGTCCTCAGCCCAATCTGTTCTCTCTCTATACTCCTTAGAAAAGCATTTACTACATTTTCCATTGACCATACACTTGGCTTGGGGATTGTCAGCTCCACATAGACCATGTAGCATATATTTGATGACTTTTGCATAGAAAAGTGGCTATAGTTGAGGATCAGGAAGTTGAGCTAAGATTATAGAATTTATATGATGAGAGTCTTGAATATAATATTAAGGATGAAGAAAGATGAGCAAGTGGATATGGGGAAGATCTCTCTTCTGGAACTCAATAGTGTAGATATAAGCTACAGTAGTACCAAAGAAGCCATTATCAATGAGCTTGAGAAGTGCTTTCTTCTTCTGCTCAAAGATCTATGATACAATGTCAGGACAATCAGTAGCTGTCTGACCAGGAAAGAGACTATGGATGATTTCTGGCCACTTGGGATTAGCAGTCATAGTAAGGAAGAGGTATGGTTTGTGAAAGTGTCTGCAAATGGCCATAGCATCCTGGAACAGCTGGGTCATAAACCTAGGACTTCCCACATGAGAAGAAGGAAGAATGGATTTACATCCCAAAGGTCCAACATTTTCTCCATCATGCCTATTGTTATCGATAGGCTGTGATAGCTCTTAGTGATCACCCTAGGTAGATGTTCAGGAAGAACTCAATAGAGTTCTTTGTCTACTACTTATACTATTTTATAGTGGCTGTACGACTACTAGTTCATGATTACACATCCTTCCAGAATGTTCTATGATCACCTGACCTAGTCACATGATCTGATTATCTAAGCTCCCATGCTATTTATAACTCAATCCCATTGTACAACTTGAGGTTATAGATCAGGTATTCAAATGCATGGGAAGTTAGTTCTCTTTTGGGGCTCTCATAACATGGCTCCCTCTTCAAGTTTCCTCGTCTCGAGGAATTTTTCCATCAACTCCAATTTTTGTCCCACCTCTTTTTCCTCTCTCTCTCTCATACTTCCTTTCCTCCTAGCCATATAGTAATTTGCCATAAACTTCCTTGGTAGTTCTCGACTAGATTCCTTCTCTTCTGCTTTCTGCTCCTATCGCCTTAGTTCTTTGGCCTCTTCCCCATACTCCCCCTCAAACTCTTTTACCAATTTTTCTATATTTTCCAAGTTTTCCCTATTCTCCCAAGTATCTTCTTCTGCCATATAGCCCTTCTATCTTACTAAGAATTTTTCTTTTCCTTGTACCATTCTTTTGTTTAAGATTTTCTCTACTTCAAATTCCTCTTCTCCTTCAATAATGACTAGTTTTGGTGGTATTTTCTTCTGTCCCTCTACCTGTGGTTTCTAGAGTTGTACTCTACTTATGTTGACTACAGGGTATATTTTAATAGACTTAGGTAGCTTTAACTCTATTGCATTACTAAAGACAATCCCCTTGACTTTGTAGGGGCCCACGAAATGTTCTGTTAATTTTTCCGATCTCCTCCCTTTTATTTGCCATTTCAAGTCCTTCATGCTTAGCAGTACTAAGTCCCCTACTCTGTATTCCTCTCCCTCTCTATGCTTTCTATTTGCAAACTTCTTTATTTCTTCCTGTCCTTTTCCTAGTGCTGCTTTTACTTCCTCTTGGACCCTTTCATCCTTTCTACAAATTTTTCTGCCACTTCGTATTTCCCCTTCCTTCTTCCCTTGAATCCTATTCTTGGATCCTGACCACAGTTTGCCTTGAATGGCAATATTTTTGTTGCCATGTGAATTTTGTTATTATATGCAAATTCTGCTGTTCCTAGCCAATCTAGCCACTGTTCTTGTCTATGGTCGATGAAGACCCTTAGGTATTGCTCTAACTCCTAGTTTATCTTTTCTGTTTGCCTATCTGTTTGAGGATGATAGGCTGTCAAAAGTTTTGTTTGAATTCCCAACAAGTTATTTAGCTCCTTCATCATTCCCACTGCAAACTGCACTCCCCTATCTGATATAATGCTTTCTGGAAGTCTGTGTAACTTTCATACATGGTCTCAAAACAGCTTTGTGAGTCCTTTTGCTGACGTTTTCTCTGTTGTTGCTATAAAATGTACCATTTTGCTAAAGCAGTCACATACTACTAAGATAGCATCATATCCCTGAGCTAGTGGTAGCTTAGTGATGAAGTCTGCCGAAATGTGACTCTATGGTTTCTCTAGGATTGTGTTGGACATTAGTTTTCCCGCTGGTGCTTCACTCCGATTCTTGTACCTTTGACAAGCATCATATCCATCCACACATCTTCCTACCTCCTTTGTTACTCCTGGCCACCAGTAATTCCTAGTGAATAGTTCTATCATCTTCCATCTTTCTCTATGCCCTCCTATTGGGGTATCATGGTGTAATCGTATTATTTCTCCCCTGAGTTCCTCTTCTGGCACATATATTCTTCCTTACTTCATTACTATCCCCTCTTCTATTTCCTACTCTTTATCTTTTAACATTTTTATTCCTGCCTTCTTCAGCTCCTCTACTGCTTTTACTACCTTTTTGTTGTCTTCCTATGCCCTTTTGATTCTTTCTTTTAGGTCTCCTTTTCCTACCAGCATTTCTGCTCCCTTGACCCATTCTGGCTTTATTAGTTTCTGATCTTCGTTATCTCTCTCCACTCTCTCCTGCCAGTCTGGCCTCCTACTCAGTCCATCTGCTTTTCCCATGCTTTTCCCTAGAATGTGCTTTAATATAAAATTAAACTGTGATAGGTATAGGGCCTATCTTGCTTGTCTTTGGTTTAGCTTTTGACTCGTCATAAAATACTGGAGGTTTTTATGGTCTATCCAGATTTCAAATTCGAGTTTTGCCCCTTCCAAGTAGTGTCTCCACACCTCTAGGCACCTAATAACTGCCAACATCTCTTTGTCGTGTATTTTGTAGTTTTGCTCTGTTGTGTTTAACAACTTAGAGATGAAGGCCACTGGCCTCCATTTCCCATCCTCGCATTTCGTAGATAACACCCCTCTAGTTGCATAGTTTGAGGCATCTGTCTCTACTCTCATTTCCCTATCTATGTTTGGAATAGCTAAAACTGGCTCTGTGGTGAACACTGCTTTAAGTTTTTCAAACGCTCTCTCTTGCTTCTTCTCCCACTTCCATTTCTGCTCTTTTCTAACCAACACGTGTAATGGTGCAGCTAATTTGGCAAAGTCCTTTATAAACCTTCTGTAATAGTTGGCTAGTCCTAAGAACTTTTGCACCTCTTTGATGTTTCTGGATACTGGCCATTTTAACACACCTTCTACCTTTTCCTTCTATATTTCTACCCCTTTTGGACCAATTACTACTCCCAGAAATTCTACCTCTCTTACTTTCCATTTACACTTTTCTGGTTTCACAAATAGGTCATTCTCTTCTAGCCTCCTTAATACTTCTTCCACCAGCTCATTGTGCCCTTCTTCTGTATCTGTAGCTACCAAGATGTCATTAATGAAGGTTGCGGTATCTCCTTGGTTTATGAGATCCCAGAATAGGTCATTCATCATTGTTTGGAAAGTAGTGGGGGAGTTAGTTAACCAAAAGTACATAACCATAGGTTCATAGGCTCCAATGTGTGTTGTAAACGCTGCTTTCCATTTGTCTCCTTCTTTGATCCTGACATTATTATATTCCTATCTTAGGTTTAACTTCGTAAATACTTTTCTCTCTCTACTCTATCCAATATATCTGCTATGAGAGGGAGGGGATATCTATCTTTTATTGTCCACTGGTTTATGTGTTGATAATCCTGTACCATTCTTTGTTTTCCATTCTTTGTGGCTGCAAAATATACTGGCAAAGTTTGGGGTAACTTGGAAGGTCAGATATATCCTTTTCTTAGTTAGTCCTCCACAAATGCCTGTACCTCCTCTCTCTCTTCCCTCGACAATGAATATACCTTTCCCTTTTTTGGCACAAACCCCTCTTTTAACTCTATTGCATGATCCCAGGCCTTTTACACTGGTATCCTCTCTGACTCTTTTTTTCCAAATACTTTTCTCCATTTCCAAAATTTCTTAGGTACTAATTCCCTTAGTACTTTTTCATCCTCGTCTTCTTCTGTTCTCTTTACTGCCTTTTCTTTTATCTCCTGCTTCCTTTTTCCACATATAGGTGGGCACCATGTCATTTTTACTTCCCTCTTTTCCCAGTCTATTTCTGGGTTATGGGCTGCTAGCCATGGCATCCCTAGTATTACTTTCATTTTTCCCAAATTACACACATCCATCCTTGCCCTTTCTACATGTTCCTTAAAGAACATATTGCACTTAACCTGGTATGTTATAGCTCCTCCCACATTTGCCGTTCCATCCACATTCCTTACTAAAAGGGGATTTTTTAACTTCTCCATTTTAAACCCCTTTTCTTTAGCAAAGGTTATGTCCATGAATAGACCAGTTGCCCTGCTATCTAACAACACTTTTACTGCTATCCCTTCATGGTTTCCAACTTCTCTAGTCCTATTTTCAACTAGACCTCTCTCAGCAGCCATAGTGTGTGCCACACATCTCTTACTCTCTCAGTTGTATTGGTAAAGTTTTATTTATTGCCCAGTTTTTCTGGGCACAATACACTGTACAAATTTTTAGAGGCCAGTTAAGAGCTTACTGTCCTCCATTGTCTTTTGCTGACTCCTGTGGCATTTCCACTACCCTTCTCTTGTGCCTTTCCCAATAATTTTTGGCCATATGGCCCCACTTTCCACATACATAGTATGTTCTATCTCCTCCTCTTCCCCTATCCACATCCATTGCATTTGGGTCTCTCCATGGACCTGATTGATTTCCCCCTCAATTGATTGTATTTCCTCTTCCCCTATATCCTCCACTCATTTCCCCTCGTCTCCATATTATCTGTCCCCCTTTTCCTTCATATGATCCTCCCTCATAACCTCCCCTTGGCTGCGTATTTTCTCCTGGGTATGCCACATTCCTCCCTAGCATCCTCTCCTTTGCTCTACTCTGCCTTTGGTTTCTGTCTAACCTTACTGCTCTTTCTTGTCACTCTCCTATGGTGGACAGCGGTTCCTCTGCTTTGGCCAACTTCCTCCTGATGGCCCCATTTAATCTCCTTTTAAATTCTTCAATAAGGGGTCTTCCCTTATAGTTACTTCCCCTGGTGACCTTTTTAAATTCTTGGACATACTCATTGCATGTCCTTCCCCCTTGCTCTATTGTCTGCAACTGCTCTACCTTTCTTTCCTCTTCTGATGTCTCCCCAAATTCATTTCTTATTTTTGTGAACAACCCCTCTGTTGTTTCAATTTCTGACTCTCCCTTGGCCAGTTTATCTAATAAGTTGTCCTTCCACACTTCTGCCACTCCTCCTTGTACATACAATAACACCCAAGCAATTTGGGTTGTCGCTGCTTCCCCATTCATCTTCATCCTCAAGTATAGGTAAGCCACGTTAATAAACACGCTCACTTCCTCTATCTTTCCACTAAACATTGGGGGTTTTGTGATCTCTACTTTGCTTCCCTGCTGTTGGAGAAGCATGGTGTTGACCTACTGTTGTAGGGTGGCAATCATAGAGAGAAGTTGTTCCTCTCTACTAGGTAGTGGTGGGCAAGGGGCAGGCGCCAGGGATGGTTTCCCTTGTTGTTGTTGCTGTTGCTGAGACATTTTGTGTAGTGGTGGTGATAGTAGTAGTGATGGTAATGGTAATGATGATTTGTATTCTGATGATTCTTGATCCAGGGTAACTACCTAAGGCTATATTCAACAGAGCATGCAATCTTCACCTGTTTGGAGTTCTACTACCTTACTGACTACTGCCCTAATCAAAATGTATGCAGTTTCCCCTAAGAAGGGAACTCCTAAGCTAAGTGGCTTCCTAAAGAATAACCACTAATCTCCTGCATGTACCACTCACAATGGAGCACAGCACGGAGTTTATACAAAGAAATAGATAAAGAACAACATCTAATTACGAGGTCAGGACTTGAACAGGGCACTCAGACTTAGTGCCTAGTCTCCTCTCTCAGTCCCTAACTGACTGAGAAGTCCCCTTTACAACTAGGGCCCGCTATCCAAGATGCTTGTGAGTGCTGTACTCACCAGTAAGGAAAATAAGAGAATAAGTGGGTAGTTATTATGAGAGTCCTAGAGAGGAAAGAGTTTCCCATGCATTTGAACAGTTGATTGCTAACATCAAGTCATACAATGGTGTCAAGATATAAATAACATGGGAATTAAGGCAATCATATCACGTGACAAGGTCATGTGATCATAGAACATTCCAGAAGGACATGTGATTGTGAACTAATAGTGTACAGCCACTTGTATAAGTAGTATAAGTAGGTAGATAATCCAATGAAGAACTTCATTGAGTTCTTCCTAAACACTCACCTTGGGTGGTCCTTGAGTTGTCAAGACTTAGCGATAACAGTGGTGAGACCGCAAGGTGCGAGGTCACCATTGGGTATCAAGTTCTTATGTTATCAATAGGCTGTGATAGCTTTTAGTGATCACCCTAGGTGGATGTTCAAGAAGAACTCAATGGAGTTCTTCATTGGATTAGTCTACTACTTATACTATTTTACAGTGGCTGTACACTACTAGTCCACAATCATACATCCTTCCAGAATGTTCTATGATCATCTGACCTAGTCACATGATCTGATTATCTAAGCTCCCATGCTATTTATAACTCAATCCCATTGTACAACTTGAGGTTATAGATCAAGTGTTCAAATGCATGGAAAGTTAGTTTCCTTTTGGGGCTCTCATAATACCTATCATGCATAGCAGCATCCTGTAGTCCCTGGTAGAGCTCAGATCTAAGAGTATGTTGATGTGTCCTAGCCCAGTTGAGTTTCCTCTGCTCATAATTTGCCCATGCATCAACAACAAACTGCTGGAATAGCTTTTCATCATGGAAAAGAGATGGCTAAGGACTATCTCTAACATGAAGACAATAGGCATAGTAGCAGGTATCAGACACTATGTTATTGATAGACTGTGATAGTCCTTAATGATCACTTAAGGTGGATGTTCAAGAAGAACTCAATGGAGTTCTTCATTGGATTAGTCTACTACTTATACTATTTTACAAGTGGCTGTACACTACTAGTCCACAATCACATGTCTTTCTGGAATGTTCTATGATCACATGACCTTGTCACATGATCCAATTACCTAAGTTCCCCTGCTATTTATATCTTAACTTTGTTGTATGACTTGATATTATGGATCAAGTATTTGAATATGTGGGAATTTATTTCCTTTTTGTGGCTCTCATAATACACTACCTGTGAGCAAGCCTGTTCCTCTCCATCTCTTTGCCTTACATTCTCTTCTCATTCTCTAAGTTGAGCACTATGAATTGGAATTCTTGGATGCCACCTATTCTTCTCTTTTGGAAACAACAAAACATAATGGAGAGCAGCATATGAAGGGCTATTCTGGCTAATCCATTCAAGTCGTCCTCCTGTTGCCCATAATACCATATCCCTATTATCCAATGCATGATATACCCCATCCTCAGGAATAATAACTGCAATTTATTCAGCAGTAGGCAGATTATAAGTTCTTTGATCCTGTTGCAAATTCACATGTAGCCTAATTGTGATCTTCTTCTGCTCCTCTACTGGCTTTTCCCTAATGAGTTCATAGGCATGACAATAATGACCAATATATGGGTAGTTATCCAAGAGCATTGTTTGAAGATTATCCATCACTATAGGATCCAGGTTATTATTGTTGGTCCTCCTAATATTGAGCTACTCTGCTGTATCAAGGATATAGATTTGCACATATATTGAAGTCTGATCACTATAAGGAAGAAGAGCACCAGTGAGATAATGAAGCTCTTCTTGGATTTTAAAACAGTAGGGACCTAATTGCCTAGTGACTGAGTTGTCGATTTTGACTCTTACTGAAGTCATAGCAAATGCTATATTATACTGCCATATATTGTTGCAAAATTCTCTTGAGGGATAATCATTTCCAGTTAAGTAGTTGTAAAGAATTCCAGTGAGTGGTTGAAGGGAAGGTAGTTGAATTTGTCCTTGTAAACAGCACATGCTAAACTTGGGAAGATTCACCTATGAAGATGCAAGCTTCTCACAATCAAAGTGAAGAGCATGACAGTGAGAACAGATAACAGTCAACATGCCCAAGTTGAGATACTGGACATTGTTCTCTAAGAATGGCTGTTCAGCTGGTGGATAAGGTATAGGCTGAAGAACAGGTAGTAGGATATTATCTGGAACAATGGCATCTTGATTCTAGTTTGACTGTTAAGCATATAGAGTTTTAGTATACAAAAATCATCATACCTGGATCACATTATCTTCTATATCTAACTCATGAATATTTCCTTCCCTAATATCCTGTTATACCTAGTTAATATTCATTTACTGACAATGAGTGAAATATATTACTTACAACTCTCAGAATGTTTTCTTGTATATTTCTATTCACATTTAGGTTCCCATTACCATCTTTATTCTGCTGTCCTTCATAATCAAGAGCATCTACATCCTCATTCCTCCATTCCTCTATTATCTGATTGATTTGAACCTCCTCTACTTGTCTTTCTGCTTCTACTCCTCTATGCTCCCAATGTCACACCGTACAACAATTTAGGCGACATAAGTGACATTTTTCATGGTAATAACCAGAATCACCAGCTCAAGAGAAGAGTTCGGCCTCCCAGAAGTGTTCTCTAAATACCTAGTCATGGACTCGAGCCTCTCGCTCAAGTAGCAGAGTAGTAGCTATGACCACTGCTACACATACCCCATAGATGCTTGCCCAGGCGCCCCATATTGGATTATCAACAGTTTTCCCTTCTAGAAGTGCTCTTGAGGATAGAAGCGAACTTAGTAAAATTACCACTGTTACACCGTACAAACTTTTAGGCCAATTAAGTGACATTCTGAACCTTAAATAAAGGAACAACCAGCTCAAGAGACGAGCTCGGCCCCCCAGAAACATTCCACTAGACGCCTAGTCATGGACTTGAGCATCTAGCTTGAGTAGCAGAGTAGCGGCTGTGACCACCACTACATACACCTCATAGACGCTTGCCCAGGCGCCCCGTATCAGATTCCTAATGGATCTCCCTTCTAGAAGTGCTCTCGAGGACAGAAACAAACTTAGGGCAGATTACATGACCCGAGTGGCGTCGTGCCACAGCCAGCGGAGAGCCTATTTAAAGAAGAGTTACGATCAGATTTGGGCCATCATCACTGATGGCTAATTATAGCGGGATCAAGAAGGTCGCACCGTCGCGACATTGCCTCGTAGTGGTAGTAGGAGGAAACCGGAGGGCAGAAGGAGGAGAAGTGAACCCTAGAGGTAGGAGGAAGGACCGGGAAGCCGAGAAGAGGAGTAGCAAGGAGATTAGATGAAGAGAACACGCACGAGCACAAGACGGCTCAAGACCGCCATCTCTGTCTATGGTCCGTTGAGACGCTCAAGGCCCAACCATTGTGCAAGGAGGAGTCGCCGGGGAAGGATTAGGGTGTTTAGGAGCGGTTAGTCGGTGTCTGGGAGGAGCGCCGTACCATCATTACGGCCTTGCTAGAATTGGGAATTCAGAGGTTTTCTTTGTCTCACTTTCTTTGTTGTCTTTTTGCTTTGTAATCATAATAAAATACTCTAGGG
>Ga0153971_1000163_pt1 | contig 11948 bp, 12 predicted proteins | sample TSGA055MetaG_FD_104686 | JGI IMG/M metagenome (GOLD analysis project Ga0153971, IMG submission 104686) | Attine ant fungus gardens microbial communities from Georgia, USA - TSGA055 MetaG | ecosystem: Host-associated > Fungi > Mycelium > Unclassified | place: USA: Georgia, George L Smith State... | reverse complement strand
TGCAATCCAAGTGTGCACCTAGCCAAGCTTTCCCAGCCTGCTGTCCTCTCTGAAGCCTGCCCGAGTTGCATCTGCATCTTCTCCCTAGATTGAGTTCTGGGTATATTCTGTGTTCTTCTCAAGACACCCCACTAGTCCCAGTCTTCTTACTCTCAATAGATCTGTATTCACAATTCCAGAGGCAGTGTAGATGGAGGTAGGAGTCAAGAGGTTCTTCTCCGATCCAACTGCACTCCGGATACTATATTAAAGATATTACAAAGCCCTGAAACTCAAGAAATAAAATATAAAAGAGAAACTATTACTACTTTTAGGATTCCATTGACTCCTTTCTGTCCTAAGACCTCCCAAATTCTTACTAATGATGCAGTGAAAGGGATAAAAGGGAATTTGTAAGGGCACACTCAGAGGCATGCCAGAACACACTCCAGTATAGTAAAGGAGGCATCTTAAGTTAGAGCAATGGATAGCCCAGGAGCTCAAACTATTGTTGAGGTAAGGTATTCTACCATACATCACTAGCTACTTATACTAGACTAGCCTGGTCTGTGCGCTGGTCACTATGGACACAGACATTAGGACAATAATAACTACACTACCAGATATAGCTATGTAGTACTGTGATGGAGACCTGAACTAGAGGGAAGGGAACTATAGACCGCAGACTCTGAGGATCCGTGGGAACACTAGATGATGTGATCCCTACCAGGTTATCTAAGCGATCTCAGGGTTGTCCCCTTACAGAATTTATCTGTGACTAGCAAGTAGAAAAGAGCAGTGACAGTTCCCAATTGCATGCTAAAGGGTTCATGGGGAGAAGGAGGAAGTAGGGGTATCAGAAAGTGTTATGACTTAGCAAAACGGCTAAGTTATTATTTATATTTCTTTTCTTTTATCTTGGACTTACTACACAGAAGAAAGTGTGGGAAAGTGTCATATTACAAGTGTTACACAGTCATAGTCACATGACAGGAAGTCACATGATGGGCATGGGAAAGAAGTGCACAGACCATGTAGTAGTTGTATAAGTAGTGTAGAGAATCTAACAGGAACTCTATCGAGTTTTCCTTGTCAAACGCTGATAAAGGAGCAGTTGGCTTAATTCCAGCTTTGGAGTTAGCTAGTCTGACAGAAAGAAATTAAAAAGTGAATATGCAGCTTATTTGGAATCTAAGTATAGAAGAAATGATGGGAGTTCAATCTAGATCTTATCCACATGGTATCCCTAAGGTGTCCACCTTTACATACTGTAACAAGCTCACTAGTAGAATAGTCAGTAAACCACTCCTGGGCCTTACCACACTCAATCAAGCTCTCATTCACACCCCCACACCAAACCTTATGGGTGTAATACAATCTAAGTCAATGATTAGCCAGGCTTTTTAGGCCTGCTACTCCATAGAAGGTTGTCCAAGCGACTGCTACGTCTTGTCTTATGAAAGAGTAGGGTATATGGTAGGAAACATTCACCAACTCAACCTCTCACCAAGATCACCCCTTACACACTCAATGTAAGGAAGCTAAACTCCAAGCTGGAATAAAGCCAACTGCTCTTCGTTCAGCGATTGACAAAGAGAACTCGATAGGGTTCTTGTTAGATTTTCTACACTACTTATACAACTACTACATGGTCTGTACACTATTTTCCCATGCCTATCATGTGACTCATCATGTAACATCATGTGATGTGACTCTGTGACTTCCTGTCATGTGACTGTGACTGTGTGACACTTGTGACATGACACTTTCCCACACTTCCTTCTGTATAGTAAGTCCAAGATAAAAAAGAAAAGAAAAAGAAAAGAAAAGAAAAGAAATATAGATAGTGACTTAGCTGTTTTTGCCAAGTCATGACACTCAAGAGAATTGCATTTACAACCTCAAGAGCTTCTGAGATGAAGGCAAGGGCCAAGAAGGCTCTTTCATCAATCTCCACTCTGAGAAATATATTAGAATATTACAAATGTTAGAGACTCAATTAAAAAAGAAATAGAAAAGGAAACTCTCCATTCTACCACTCTCTCTTGTGCCTCTCCTCTATAATACCACCATGTGGCCATGACAGCCGTCACCTTCCTGTCCTGTATATCTTCTGGACATGACCATGTGATATTGCTCCACCTCTATACTTCCCTCCTGCCCATCGTTCCCTGAACCCTGAACCAGCTTCCTTCTACTCCAAATACGGTCTAGAAACACATAACAGTGTGTCCAAGTGTCAGCAATATGATCGTTGTCTGGCAGCACGTCCATTTCTTGACTGAGTCCAGCAGTGATGGGATCACTAGTCACTGATAGACTTTTCATCTGCCATCTTGATGTCATATTGGTCTAAGTCTGCTCTAGATCGAAATTATCTCGCATTCCAAAGATATCTCTGAGCCTCTTATTTCTAGAGCTTCCATATTGATAGTCTGTATCTGAAAAACCTGATGCTAGCTCATCAATCTTGCCTCCCGAGGTATATGCTAGAATAGCATATAGTAGCTTGGTCACTACTTAAGAGAAGTACCCAATCTTGGGTCTAGATTATGTCTGGGGCTTGTAAGAGGTCTCTAGAGTGGATTCCAATAGTGAAATCCAGGGGTATAATGTATATCCCATGCTATATTTCCACAGAAAATTCTCTAACAGTGTAACAGCAGCCCAAAGAGGCAAAAGCACAGCAAAGCAGTGCACAGTCAGGAGAACTGGAAAGTGCAGCAAAAGAGGGGGGTAGTTGAAAGGAGGTCAGAAGAACCTTCAAAATGTTAAGAGAAGTGTTGTTGAATATTAGAGTAGAGAAGATAGATACATATGAAGGCATAATGATTAAAGCGCTCTTGGATAGTGGCGCAATGGGAATGTTTATAGATAGACAGACGGCAGCTAGGCATGGGTTCAAGCTGCAGAAATTAAAAAGGCTGATAGCCGTCAGGAATATAGATAGTACAAATAATAGTGGAGGGGCTATCTTGCACCAAGTAGAGTGCAATGTGTTCTATAAAGGCCATGTAAAAAGAATGAGGATGGACATATATGACCTAGGAAAGACAGAGGTGATATTAGGCATGCTATGGTTAGCAGCCCACAACCCAGAAATAAATTGGGAGACTGGGGAGGTTAAAATGACAAGATGCCTGCCCCTATGTGGTGGTGTAAAAGTGAAAAAGAAGGAAAGAAAGAAAGCAAAGAGAGTAACTGTCAGAGAGCCAAACTCTGTGCCAGGATTGAGCCAACTGCTCTTTGTTCAGTGTTTGACAAAGAGAACTCGATAGAGTTCCCATTAGATTTGGTACACTATATATATATGCAGAGTAACCCTAACCCTGTCCTTTTATCCCACGCTTTCCTATGAGTCAACTTGCTCTTGTGCATCCATCAATATTACAAATTAAAAGAAAAGAAAAAGAAAAGAAAAACAATATTCAAAATAAAAGAAAAAGAAAAAGAAAAAAAAAGAAATAATGACTTAGCTGGTTTGCCAAGTCATGACAGTAGCAACAGAAGAGAAAGAAAAGATTGTCCAATGGGCAATAGATGACAAAGAGGATTGGAGAAGAGAAGAGGAAATCGAAGAGGACCACAGGAAAATCGAAAAAATGGTCCCAGAAAGATTTCTCAAGTGGAGGAAAGTGTTTGGGAAGGTAGAGTCAGAGAGGATGTCAATGAGGAAAGTTTAGGATCACACCATAGATCTCAAAGAGATATTCAAACCATGGAAGGGAAGGATTTATCCACTATCTAAAAATGAGAGGGAAGAAGTCCAAAACTTTGTGGAAGATCAGTTGAGGAAGGGGTATATTAGACCATTGAAATCCCCTCAAATGTTCCAGGGGATGGAAGCACATCCACAAGCATCCCTTGTCACAGGCCCTAGGCTCAAAGTTGGTACCTTTGCCAAATGCTTGGAAATGTGAGTGGGACTATATGGGAGGCTCTGCAAGCCCAAGAAATGGAGATATACCCACAAGTACCCTTACCCTGGGATCAGAGTCAAAGACTCTGTCAGGTACTTAAAAATGTAAGTGGAGCCTCGTGAGACACTCCACAAGTGTAGAGATACACTAAGACAATGACCCAAGACCTAAAAGACATAAAAGACCTAAAAGACTAAACTAGACCTAAAAAACCTGGAGGATGGAGGCACATCCACAAGCACCCCTTGTCGCAGGCCCTGGGATCAGAGTCCCAGACTCTGCCAAGTACTAGAAAATGTGAGCAGACACCAGATATCAGAATTCGCAAGCCCAGAAAATGGAGGCACATCCACAAGTACCCTTATCCTGGGATCAGAACCAATAGCTCTATCAGGTACTTGAAAATGTAAGTGAAGCCTCATGAAACGCTTCACAAGTGTAGAGATATACTAAGACAAACCAAAGACATAACCAATGACCTTAAACATAAAAGACCTAAAAAACTAAAGTAAACCTAAGAAACAATACATAAAGAAGACACAATAAATAAAACCATAACTAGAGACCAACCTGAAATAAGACAAACATAAATGACCAAATCTCAAAAACAGAGAGACTAAAAGAACAAAACAAGAGACTATGAGACAACAACACCAACATCAACAAGAGCACCACCAACAAAAGACCACACAGTCCAACCTCAAGAAACAAGATGGAGGCTAAAATGAAAATGAATTAAACAAACTAATGACATTAGGATAGCAAGGCAAAGGCCTTAAGCAAAAATCTCCCTAGAAAAAGGGAACAACAAAAATCAATCATATGGAATATTACACAAATACAATCTCAGAAGTGTAGGCCATCTGGAGGTTCAAAAGGAAACCATGGACGGTGACATTGGGGTGAATGCACCACCTGCTTCTTCTGGCACATGGAGAAGAAGTATAAACACAAATGAACCCATGAGCCTGGGGTCAACCCATGGCTCTAGACCCCAGAATACAACAGCGAGAGCCATCTCCACCACTGCTTGTAGGGGTTCAGCAACTGAGGGAGTAACACTAGAACCCCATAAACAAACGACTATAGAAAATAAGACAACCCCACCAATAAACAAAATAAACTCATGGAAAATAGCATCACTAAATGTAAAAGGAAAAAGATACTCAAACAGAAAATCAAAATACAAAGACATAGCAACTACCCTAAGACTCAAGAAAATCACAATACTAGCAATACAAGAAACAAAACTAAAGGAAAAGGAAGAAGAAAACCTGATGAAAGAAAACCCAAGAATAACCATAATAAGCAACAGCAACAACAGCAAAGCAGGAGTTGCCTTCATAATAAACAAAGATGACATAAAAGAAAACCCAGAAAACCAATGGAATCACACAATAGTAGTCAAAGGAAGAGTATTGACAATACAAATAAGAAAAAATAATCAAGATTATACAATAATGAATGTATACATGCCAAATGAACAAAAAGAGAAAATAGAAACCATAAATAAAATAAGAGAACACACTAGGAAAATAAAAAACCAAAATAACCTAATAATAACAAGAGACTTTAACTTTGTAACAGACGCACTAGATAGATCACCACCACATAAAGACAACAACAAAATAAGCAAAAATTGGACTAACATAACAAACGAATATAACCTAATAGATGGCTGGCAAAAGTCAAACAAGTCAGAAAGACAATTTACATACACACAAGGAAAAAGTCTAGCAAGAATCAATAGAATATACACTACAAGAAAAGTATACGAGTCAACTGCAGAATGGACTATAGAAGAAAACAACGGAATATCAGATCACCAAATAATAACCACCATGATATATAGCATGAACCTCCCCTATATAGGAAAAAGACTATGGAAACTAGATATAGAAACGATAAAATAGAACCTCTTCAAAAACTGAATAAGAAAACTACTACTAGAAACAGAAGAAAAGATAAAAGACACCGAAAATCAAGAAACCTCAAAAGTGGAAATATGGATGAGAGCAAAGAAAGAAATCATGAAAATAGGAAAAGAAGAATCAATTAACCAATGAAGAATGCTAACAAGAAAGAAAAAAGACCTACAAAGAAAAATTAGAGCAGAAGGAAAAAACAATGACAATAACTCACAAAAACAATCAAAGATAATAGAAATGATCAAAGAACTAAATGAAGATGGCAAAAGAAGAATAGAAACAGCACAAATGATAGCCAAGGCAAAATACATAAAAGAAGGACAAAAAAGCACAAAATACTTCTTCAACCTCAAAAAAGACAAGAAAAACCCATCAATAATCAAGGCCCTACAAAACAAAAACGGAAAGATAATAAATAACACAAATAAAATGTGTAGTATAGCTACCAAATACCACCAATCCCTACAAAAAGCACCTGAGAGACAAGATGAAGATGATCAAAAAATTAATGAAACACTAAAGAATATTACCAACAAACTAAAAACAGATGACCAAGAAAAACTTGACAGACAAACAGATGAATATGAAATAAGGAAAGCGATAAAAGCAAGTCAAAATGGCAAAGCACCTGGAATCAATGGAATCCCATATGAATTTTATAAAATATGGATGAAAGAATACAAAGACTATAAAGATAAGGAAGGATCAAAGAACCCCAAAAAACCAACAGCAGACATAACAAAAATACTAAAAGAAGTATACAATGAAATAGAGAATATAGGCCTAAAAAACCAAAACTTCATACTAGGAACAATGTTTCTCCTATACAAAAAGAAAGAAAAAACAAAGATAGAAAATTACAGACCAATCACATTGACTAACACAGACTACAAGATCCTAACAAAAACGATTACCACAAAACTTAGGAAACTCGCACACAAAATAATACACCCAAACCAAGCAGGATTTATCCCCAAAAGAGGATTATATGACTATACAAGGATAACAGAAGCCATGATACACTTTTGTGAAACCTATGAAAAAGATGGCTATATAATGGCCTTAGACCAAGAAAAAGCATATGACAAAATAGCCCATGATTATTTATGGAAAACCTTAGAACAATTTAACTTCCCACAAAAATTCATTTTCAAAATTAAAGAACTATATAAGAATGCAAGGACAATAGTATCTGTTAACAAAACACTACCAGAAGCAATAAGAATAGAAAGAGGAGTTAGACAAGGATGCCCAATATCATGCCTACTATATAATATAGCTATAGAACCACTAGCAGAAATGATCAAAAGATCAACACTTAAAGGGTTTAGAATAAAAGGAATACAAGAAAGGACCCTAGTATCACTCTTTGCAGACGACACATTAGTATATATGAACAAAACAGACAAGAAACAAATCCTAGAAAACATAATAAACATCTTCTGTAAAGCATCAATAGCAAAATTCAATAAAGAAAAAACTGAAATACTACCAGTAGGATCTGAGAAATACAGAAAACTAGTAATAGCAAAAAGACAAACATCTGAATCAGAGCAAGACAAAATATCTGAGGAAATATGAATTGTTAAAGATAGAAAAGCACTAAGAACCCTAGGAAGCTACATGGGCAATAAAACAAACCAAATGACACAGTGAAACCAAATACTCAAAAAACAGAATGAAGTACTTAATGCATAGAAAACACTTAACTTATCAATAAGTGGAAAAGAACTAATATTAAAGTCATTAGTACAATCAAGAGCCCTATTCTTGGCAACCATTAATGGAATGCCAAAAGACATTCAAAAAAGGATGGAAAAACAAATGAAAGATTTCCTATGGAATGACAAAAAAGCAACTATGAACTGGAAAGAAGCATCACAACCAAGAGAAATAGGAGGACTAAACATGCCCAATATAGAAACGAGAATAGAAACAATACAAATAATGTGGCTAAAAAAATACCTTGCACCCAAAAATGAAAGACCAGACTGGGCATATGTAGTAGACCAAATAATTTTCAACAACCTGCAAAAAACACCCAAAATTGCAAAAGAAAACAAGATAAGTTGGATATTCCAATCATGGAATGAAACAGGAAAAAAGGATGCAATTCCAAAATTTATTAACAAAATGATAAAAGTTGGTAGAAAATACAAAGTGGGATATGATGTACTAGAGGCAGGACCAAAACCAAGGAAACTACTACTACTATGGCACCATATTGGCATAGAGGACAACTACTCATGGAATAAGAAATTAGCGACATGTTTAAGGAAAGAACACAAAATAATAGAAACAGGACAGCTAGAGGAGTTCACAAAAAGCAACAGTACACACTGGTTCTGCAAAAGACTAGCAAAAAGGATTATAGATAAGATAACAGAGCGCCTTAGACCAGGAAAAGAAACAAACCAAGAAATACCATCAACACCAACAAAAGATAAAAGTAATAACTTAAGCTCAAGAACAGACATAATAGAGATAAACCCAAGAATAATAGACAATAGGACACCTGAAAAAGCAACAAGAATATTTGGAGACTATCCAAGATATAAGAAGAGGAATAATAAAGAAAACAACTTCCTAAGACCACCTATAGAAATTGAAAACCAAAACACACAAGAAAAAACAATATAGATAACAGAAATCCCAGAAAAACTGCTAAGAGAACAAATAGAACAGAAGATAAAAATAGGATGGAAGGAAAAAGATAAAACAAATGAAGAAGAAATATACAGATTTTTTGAAGCAGACAATAATATGCTAAAAGAGGAAATAGAAATACTTCTCATAACAGAAGCTATAAAGGAAAAAGGGAAAGTAACAATAATATCTAACTTACAAAAGACAAATATGGACATCCATGACAAAATGGAACAATGGGAACAACTAGACTACCTAGAAACAAGAAACAAAGAAATCTGGAGAAACCTAGAATACCACATAAGGAGACATGAAGGAGAAATACTACTGGGCCCACCAAGAGATACCAATGACATAAAAATACTAAAAGAACTAGAAGAAACCTTAAATAAAAAAGAAGAAAAACAAAGTGAAAAAGAACTGAGGATAGAAGAAATACCAACAAGATATAAAATAGAAGGAGCAGAAATAAGACAACTCACACAAAAAACCTCTTATGAACTAATACTCTGAGAAAAGAACTTAAAACCAGGAGGAAAACCAACACAAGAAAGAATAAAAGAAACCTGTGAAGAACACAAAAGAAAAACAGGAAACTGAATAACGAACAAAGACATATGGAATGGACTAAAGAACAAGAAAATCCCTTTCAAAATGAAAGATTTTATATGGAAACTTATACACAACCACCATAAAGTAGGCAACTGGTTTAAAAGAATCTCAAATTGGCAAGATAAAGCGATATGTGAATGCAGAGAAACAGAAACAATAGACCACATACTAACAGAATGCAAACTAAACAGAAGTGAAGATATATGGCAAGAAGCAAAGGAAACATGGAAGAAAAACAACAGAAATTTCCAATGGATAAAACCCAATGTTAAAATACTAAGAGGCCTAGGAGCAATAAAACTAAGAGAACAGGAAAAACCAGCACCAGAATGGCTAAATGAAAGATATATAGAAATAGTAACGGAGACAACATGGCTAATATAGAACATAAGAAACAAAAGAATTTTTGACAAAATAAAACTCACAAAAGAAGAAGCAACTAAGAAATGGAAAGAAACAATGAACAATAAACTTGAGACAGAGAAAACCATAATAAAAATAGAGGAAAAAATTAAGAAAATGACAGAAATGCAGAAAAACTTTGACAAAAAATGGAAAAGAACAAAATTGACAAATGAAGAAACAACTTAGGTGAAAGCCTTGAACTATTGGATCCGCCCAAGAGACTGGGAGTTATAAGACTGCAACTCTACCTTGGTAGGGAACCCAGAAAGGTTTAAGTACCTGGGGTTTTTAGTGGGTCAGATAAAGTCCAAGCCCACACTGTAGGGCATTTGCGTGCATTTTCTCTGTGCTGGATTACCAGTTTTTACCCTACCAAAAAAAAAAAAAAATCCCCTCAAATGTTGCTAGTGTTCTTTGTAGACAAGAAGGATGGTAGTAAGAGAATGGTGATGGACTATTGCAACCTGAATGATCAGATGATAAAGAACAACTATCCGCTCCTATTAATCACAGAGTTAATCGACAATATGGAGAGTAAGAAAGTATTCATGAAAATGAATCTCAGGTGGGGGTTCAACAACATCAGGATAAAAGAAGGGAATGAGTGGAAGGGAGCATTCACAATGCACATAGTGTAAGGGAACCACTCAGAGATGATCACCCTTTAAGCTAATGGATAGTCCCAGAAGCTAGGTTGAGATTCAAGTGGGGGTATATCTACACATACTTGCTAGTATATATATACTACACTAGATAGTCAGGCACACAATATCATGGCAACCGACCTATAATCACAGAATGTCCTAGAACAACTAATAATAGGCATCACACCGCATGATACAGACAGGGGAAGTCAGAAATGGTGGGAGTGCAATATACGATCTGTCACTGGGCCACTAATAGAACAGACCCTCAGAACTTACTAAGCACGACCCTAGATGTCCCCTTACACATAGAACCAACAGTAATGTTCTTTGGGATGACAAATTTGCCAGCCACATTTCAGGAAATGATGAACGAGATCCTAAGGGATTTAATTAATGAAGGAAAAGTCGCTGCATTTGTAGATGATGTGTTAGTAGGGACAGAAACAGAAGAGGGGCATGATGAAATAGTGGAAGAAATATTGAGGAGGTTAGAAGAGAACGACTTGTATATTAAGCTGAAAAAATGTGTGTGGAAAGCAAGGAAGATAGGATTCCTAGGGGTTGTCATAGGACCTAATGGAATAGAAATGGAAGCAAAAAAGGTAGATAGAGTACTTAGTTGGCTACAGTCAAAAAATGTGAAAGACATCAGGAAGTTCCTGGGCCTCACAAATTACTACAGGAGGTTCATTAAGGATTTCGCTTGAGTAGCTAGGCCAATGAATGTGCTTACACGGAAAGATAAGAAGTGGCGGTGGGAGGAGGCACAGCAAAAGGCATTTGACAAGTTGAAACAGGTTTTTACGACAAAACCAGTATTAGCAGCACCTGACTTAGACAAAGAATTTTGGGTGGAGGCTGATGCCTCAAATTACGCTACTGGAGGAGTACTATCAATGAAGTGCTCAGACGAAAAGTGGAGACCAGTCGCTTTCATTTCAAAATCTCTAAGTGATACAGAATGAAACTACGAGATTCACGATAAAGAGATGTTAGTGGTAGTCAGATGTCTAGAGGCATGGAGGCATTTCCTGTAAGGGGTAGTAGAAAAATTCGAGATCTGGACAGATCACAAAAATCTCAAGTACTTTATGAAAGTGCAAAAGTTAAATAGGAGACAAGCAAGATGGGCTTTGTGCCTATCTAGATTTATTTTCATGCTGAAACATGTTCCAGGAAGCAAGATGGATAAAGTAGACAGTCTTAGCAGGAGACCAGACTGGGAGGTTGGAGTAGAAAAAGATAATGAGGATGAAATATTGGTGAAGCCAGAGTAGTTGGAAGTGAGAAAGACAGAAGCAATAGAAATTATAGTAGATAGGGTGGACCTACTAGAGGAAGTGAGAAAGTCGAAAGTAAAAGATGATGAAGTAGTAAAAGCAGTAGAAGAAATGAAGCAAGCAGAGGTAAAAATGTTGAGAGACGAAGAATAGAGAGAAGTAGATGGTATCATGTACAAGGAGAGGAAAGTCTATGTACCTAAAGATGAGAAATTGAGGGTGGAAATCATTAGGCTACACCATGATATGCCAATAGGAGGGCATGGGGGACAGTAGAAGACAGTAGAACTGGTCACCAGGAAATTTTGGTGGCCAAGAGTTACAAAGGAAGTGAAGCAGCATGTGGAGGGATGCAATGCCTGCCAAAGGAATAAAAACCGCACAGAACAGCTGGTAGGAAAATTAATACCAAACTATATTCCAGAAAAACCTTGGGCACATATATCAGCAGATTTTATCACCAAACTGCCCTTAGCACAAGGATACAATAGTATTCTAGTAGTAGTGGATCGACTAACTAAAATGGTTCAC
>Ga0153971_1000160_pt1 | contig 12043 bp, 3 predicted proteins | sample TSGA055MetaG_FD_104686 | JGI IMG/M metagenome (GOLD analysis project Ga0153971, IMG submission 104686) | Attine ant fungus gardens microbial communities from Georgia, USA - TSGA055 MetaG | ecosystem: Host-associated > Fungi > Mycelium > Unclassified | place: USA: Georgia, George L Smith State... | reverse complement strand
CGAAATTCTTAATGTTTGGTGCCGCGCAACCTTTGATAGGAATTTCTCCCACGGGTGGATGAACAACAGAATTTCTTTCTCTGACCCCTCCTTGAGCACAGGTCGAGTAAATATTGCATATTACCAACTCCCTTCCAAGTGAGTGAGGTAAGCCCTTCTTCTCTTCTTCTGACTAAGAAAGGGGGTCGCCCCCGAAAAGATAAGATTTGCTTTCTTCTTGCTCCTGAGCCTGAGAATGAGATTCCTACCAAGGCTTGACGGAGTTAAGATATTGAATATGGTTTATGAAACTCCAGAACTGATAACAAGACCGATGCAATTGAGTTAGTCAGCAAAGACAGCAACCGAAACTACTAAAGAATATACAAATCACTTAGGAAGGGCATAAGACTGGACGACTCGATCTATCAACTTAACTTCGTTCAATTCAACTCACGTCGAACGTCAAGCCTTACGTTGCCCACCTGCACTTTCTGGGCGAGCAACTACTGGTTCAGTTTACTTATTAGCTTTCTGCTTGCTTTGCTACTACTGGCTCAGTCTTCATATGGGATATGCCTTCAACAGCTAACAGCGGGAACATACCAAACAAAGATAACCGGAACTCGCCCTTCTTCACGGTATGAGTTAGTTCTTTTGTTATATTCTAAAATAGCTTGGCAGTTCTAGTTCAGTTCTTAATGCTGTAGTTGCGGGGGAAGGAGGCCTGAAGGCCGCTTGAAAGCGAGTAACCGGGGACTTACTGCTAATATATATCCTAATAAGACCGGACTAGATAACTATAACTATCCTAAGACAGAAGCGAGGCAAGACCCCTTCGCAGCGGAGCTCTTGGGGTAGAGTCGAGTGATCATAGGAAGCAGTTCTACTTATTAGTTATTAGCTACCGAGTTCGGGACAAAGAGCAAGTAGTCTTACAGTTGCCTGCCCTCATTCCCGAGTCGCATTAGCACAAGCCACGAGCGAGCAGCAGGTTCGCGATTTCCAAGTTCTCCTTATTAGAAGTCAAAGCCCTAGAGCACGGAACTAGAAATCCTAGAAGTTACTTGCACTTTTTCTTACCGGACGAGCTAACCTAACGAGCTTCCCTTCTACTACCGGAAAGAGGAGTTTACCACCGCCTACGCCTACATATTCCACTCACTCTATCCTCTTTCATCCTATTCCAAGGCGAGGGAACGGGACTTCTATCTTTCTATACAAAGCGGGACTTTACTCTGAAGCTAACTAAAAAGAGCTTAAAAAAGAGTTCCGACTTCAGTTACAGTAGCAGGCGAGCAGAAAGGCTAAAAAGAAAGGAAATCTAAGCAACTGAACCTGCCAACTGTCTCTATCTCCAAAGCCGAAGATTCTATTTCACCGCTAACCGTAATCAAAGTTTTGATCTCCCCTAAGACTCTTTCAAGCCGAAAGGAGATATTCTACGAGTCGCCGGCCTTGAACCTTCGGATCATTTGCCCGAAAGAGATTTAAAAGTGACTTCTGGGCTTGTGCAAGTTTTGATGTTCTTACTTAGGCTACTGCTATTCATTCTTTATTGTCAACTTCTAGGATAGACGAAAGATTCTCAAGTAGAGGCTTTGTCTAAATTACATAGGGGAAGAAAGAGGAATTTACCATTGAAGAATTTAGAGAGCTTATAGGGAAGCTACGCCTTACCGGAATGGAATAGTAAGGTACGTGGTTCCTGGGGGACCTCACATCCACGACGACTTACAAAGCATCATTTTGCTAATGAGGGACGGAAACGTGAAAGTACTTTCCAAGAGTCACTTTGACAGAAAATTTCGCTGTCATTCAGTTAGTTATAACATTTGAATTACTAAAAAGTACTTTCTATTTGAAAAAAGAAATGAAAATCATGGAATCTTGATCCGGAAGTGACTGAACTCCCTTTTGAGCTAACTGCATCGGTTATGCCGACAACTATTCTCTAGCAAAAGAAATGACCTAGACTAGACCTCGTCTACCGCATCAAGACAAGAGGAAATCCCGATCCCGCATTTGAGAAAGTTTAGCTATGCCCACAGCTCTTTCAAAGGAAAGCAGTCTTCTCAAGAAGAAAGTCACAGTCACACCGCTAATAGGCGGAAGAAAGCCCTTCCTGCTATCGGCAGGTATTGCGCATCGCAGCAGTCTAACCGTGCTTTGGGCACCGGGGCGAGCGGCTCAGTCAGCACAGCTCTAGGCACACTCAACCAGCCTAGGAAGAACACAACTGTAGTAACTAGTGAAGCGAAGCGTTCTAACAATAAGGGTGCTAAGCGCACACCGCGCAGCCTTCATTGATTGTACTTATTTCGTTATATGTGTGCCAAAGTGGCACACATATGCTTCCAAATGCGGTTGAATGTCCGGGCTGCTTACCGGCGGAGTGCATGGTGTAGGTATGGTTAGGTGCTTTGACGCTCGCAAACATTGAACTCAAGGAGCAACCCGAATCATGAAACCATCGGTGCATAAGGTAGTTTACTTGCTTAGATTATAAGGAAATCAAATTGTTGAAACGACTAGCCCACCGAACCGGTACGAGCAGGAAGCGGAAGTGCAGTCCCATTGAAACCAGTTGCCATTTCACCTAAGCCGTTGTTATTTCAAATTCCAGTATGAGGTGAGGAGCGGGATGAAAGGAAGCAAGGCAGCAGGAGATGTCCGATAGCGCACTTTCCAATGCGTGAGGAGTGCTGAGGTGTTTAGAGAAATAGCATGACGAACTAACGGGAGGTGTACAACTGAAGGGAGATCAACTGATAAGGAGAGGCAATCACCGATAGAGGAGAAAGGGGATACTTGCGCCAATGCTTCAAGATGTTTGTTCCACCCGTGCCCCACTTAGCCCCCCGGGTTTTCCTTCTTATAGGGACGCAATCTTGAGCAGCCTTTCATTGAGAAATTTCTTTACAATGGCAAATCACGATTGCCATCCACATATGGGACTTCAACGATATTTGACGAGGGAGAGGTCTCTTGCTGGGATGATGGCCGGCCCTTAAAAACTTGGAAATGGAACTGGAGACTAGAAGGAGTTGTCAAACGACTAGTTCTGGCAGTGAGTTAGAAAGGGATAGGGATTTCCTAATAGTCTAATAGGGAATCAAGAAGGTAGAGCCTTTACTGGGGGTATATCTGATGATGGAATCCGTGATAACTGATGTCAACATCGGGAAGTGGAGTTCGGGGGCTTGGATTTCCCTTTCTACATTTCACTACTAAGCAAAATAGGCCAACTACAGGCACTAAGGTCAATGAAGTACGTGCCGCACCATTGACATTTTACTGGTGAAAGCTTAATCTCATCTATAGTTGTACCAACGAGGACTTCTCAACTGCGCTAAATAAGGATCGAATCGAAGCTGTAATACCCTTCCCCTTGTGGTTTTGGAGAACATCCTCTTATCGTGATTGATTGGTCACTGGAAATGAAATCTGACTTACGACGTATCTCTGTCGATCCGTACGCGCACAGAAAGCAATCTCGTACAGGTGACCGAAGGGCTTTAGCGAGCGATCCATTCCACAGTAGGACTTGGTAGTCATTGATAGTCCCTTGTTCCTTCGAAGCAGTGGTGCAGTTCACCAACTCGCATGTGTAAAGCATATAACTATTGATCGAACACGACATCTCGGAGAAAGGACCTTTCCCGATGGGAGATCCGGCACTCCAGAACTAGACTCACGAACTGAGCTAGCCAAAGAAGCAAGAGATACTGAAAGCGATTCACTGATTGATTCATTGATTGCGCCTTTCCTCTGGAATTCCACTTTAGAAAAGTCTAGCATTAAATGGGCATCCTGGTCTGTCTTCAATCTCTCTCCTCCCGACCCAACCACTCGACCATCGATAGCGAGAGGAGAACGCTTTATCCGAGAGGTCTTGTAATCGACCGGAAGGCAGGAAGTATATCAGTGATTGAATCCCCTCTGTTCGTCCCAAATGTGTCCCCTTCTCTCCAGTGTTTTATGTCTATCATCCCGTCTATCTGGATGAGTATGCCCCCCATAAAGACATAGAGAGCTTGCTAGTTCAGAATGAGTGCTTCTATCGGCTTTTCTGAGTTCCGCTTGTGGACTCTCTGTGACTGTCTATTTCGTTACCCGACCAATTGACTCCCGCTCCTGCCTGCTATCCCTGCTTCTGTCCTCGCGGAATCTCGATATCGATCTCAATCAACAGGCTCTGGTTCAACTGTCTCCACCTCCGCTACCTAAACTCAATCAAATACAATTGTGGGTGATACTTCAACCGGAACTGGGCCTTACGTGCCACACCAACCCTCCACCTTTACCTATGCCTTCGCATCTGATGCTTTTTTACGATCAACCACCCCCCTTTCCTTAGCACAAGCGCTAAGCGATAATAATTCCTTAGCACTTGTGCTGAGGAAGTGAAAGCTTGCTTCTTGGTACAAGGGGAGGGGCACTAGACTGACTCGCTTTTCCGAAAGGTTTTGTCTTCGCCTCAATCCGCCTCTTTCCCAACAACTCAAATCGCGTATCCCTGCCCTTATTGACTTAAAGCTGGGATCCTTAGACCCAGACCCCCACGACTATTAATAAAGCACTGCTCTTTCCTCACATCTACCTAACCAACAACGACTACCCTTAACTAAGTTAAGAAAGGGATGCGTTTCCCCCACCGAAATGAACCTGACGCACTTTGGCCTAATTAGGGAGTGAGGCCCCTCAATAGTAAGTTGCTGCTACGTTTGCTGCCGTAGGAGGACTAAGGGCTGTCTTTACTCACACAGCCGAAAGATAAGATGCGCTACTAATGCGTCTCAACCCCCCAACTCCGCCAAGAGTCGAATTCTTTGCATTTGAAAAGGAAAGAGCCGAAAGGGCCGACCGTTACGTGCCTACCACATTTCTTTTTCACCCTTCTCTTTGTTGTTTTGAACTCCTCTTTCCAGTTATTTAATAGAGAAATGTTCGCCTCTCTCGTTACCTTCCTGTTTGTGCCTGCCAGTCCTCTTCTATAGTTTTTCTGGTATTCCCATCTGACTCTTTGTCATTTTAAGTCACTTCCTCTCTCTTGTATTTCTTGTTTGCTATAATGGAATTCCCTCCTACTTCATGTGTACGGACTCCTACTTCTTGTGCTGTGCCTCCACCAACAGCGTATGCACGCATCTTTGTTTATTCATTCTTTATTTATAGACCGTCATGCTCGCTCACCTATTGTACTGCAACTGCTACAGGAAAGATTCCACCAGTTGACCTATAGATTAGATGACAGCTCCTTCGTTTACCGGTTGGTTGGCGGGGGATATTGATTTCCTCCTCCTCATACTCATAGCCATACTCATACTCGTCTACTGGAACTCCGGTTTGCCATTTTTATTTCCGTAAAAAAGAAGCCCCACTCCAGTGGGCATTCCTCTCTTCTCTATAAATTGTGTATCATTCCAGTCGTAACTCCTATGAAAAAAAGGAATTCCTCTAAAAGAACCAAGCAAGGGCACCGGGAAGGGAAGGCTGACACTCGTACTTCTTGTTTTCCTTACCCCCGAATTTTGGTTAAGAAAACATGGGCTCTAAAACGAGATCTCCCATCAGACAGATTGGCGACAGCCGCACCTCCCTATATTCGCTAGCTTGGAATGCCTGATTCTTAAATAAAATAGGCCTACGAGATTCATTGGACATACATTGCTTGCGCCAGTTGATACCGAGATTCCAGTTTACAGATGACCGATTGAGAGAGTTTCCAGTACAACTAAGCGAGAAGATCTATTTTGAATTGCCAATGCTTAGACCCTTGCGCCAATGCCAATGATTGAAAGCGATGAAAGCCTTGCGAGAGATAAGCAAGGGAAGGATATTTTGAACAGTAAAACGTAGCTCGTGGCAGGGAGGGCGGGATGAGGAATCAAAAAAAGAAGATACTCGTTAAATCAATAACTTAAGGAAGATGTAGTTACCTATTCCTATCCATTCCAACAACTCGAATCAATACTGAAATAATGGCTAAAAGACTAGGAGATTATAGCCCTAAATCAGTTACATCCGAGTATGAGTTACAGGAAGGAAGAGGAATGAAAGAACTCAAGAAGAGGATTAGCCGAACATCTACTACTATATGATTTGTTCGGGGAATTTTCTTCTGTAGTTGATTCTTTATTGCATTCATTCCTGCTCTCACTATCGGGAAATTGTCTTCTTTCACGTCATCTGTTGGTTTTTCTTTCTCAAATAGGGCCCCTGTCTTCTTTCGGTCTATTATGGTAGAAGATGCGGGGACGCGTAAAGGCCAACCCATATAGGCTGGCGGCAGGTAGAATCACAAGAGTACGATCAATGGAGGCAGTAGGACTTGGGAGGGGAACTCATTCTTTGTATAACTTACGAATACTCCTTAGTTTAGCCTTTCCCACTAGGCTATGAACTAACTCGCCTCATTAGTCCGGAGTATATAAGCCATTAAGAGCTATCCCAAACAGAGTGGGTCATTTTTCGGTTTTAAGACATTCGTCAATTCGTAAATCAGCAGTTACAATAGGTGATTCCGTCCTTTCGGCAGGAAGTACTACATAAGATAGCAGTGGTTTCCTACTGTCCATTCGGCAAGAAGAATTTAGTACATAGCGATTTCCTCCCTTTAAAACAAAAGTATATCTTCCTCCCCGGTAGCAGCAGTAGCTTGATACAGGTGCAATTCCCAATTCACACACAGAGGTGAGAAAGCTGATGTGTGCCCTTATAGCCGCATAGTTGTTGCAAGGCTTTCGTGAGCTAGGTTGCCTCCTTCCTCTTTCCGCCTATCACAAAGAGCATCTTCTGTTCCATTCCAAGTGGAAGGATCAGGACTTCAAAGCTACTTAAATGAATCATATCAGCAGGTGCAGGATGTGCTTCTTTCCCTTTAGCAGCGGCTTCTGTGCTTTTAGCGGCTTCCGTGTCATTTTCATAAAAGTTGTAGTTGTAATCCCATCTCCTCCTTCTCCAAAAAAATCCTATCTGTATTGCGATAATCCCCTGGGTTTTCACAATCCTATCTGTACTGTATTGAGGTATTGAGTTCATTCCCCGGGCTTAGTTAGTTCATTCATAGTACTAGCTCAACACTTAAAGCACAGTTGCTATAGCTCCCCTTTTCTGTTAGGAGTTGCTTATATGTCAATCTTAGCTTAGTAAGAAGAGGCCTGTTCGAGTGAGTCTTCTGCAAGCAACGAGGACAATAGGCTCCAGTAAAGATGCTTTAATTTGCCTTTAAGACCTGATCTGTCCAACTCCTGCAATTGCTCTTCTATTGTAGTCTACTCTATATTGGCATATTGGCTCGTCCTCTGGAAGGGCTACTAGTCTTCACAAGCTATTGATCTACTATATAAGCAGAAAGGGGATTCTTGCTGCAGCTCGTATTTCCAACCTCTTCTTCGGGCTTTGTTGAGCAGTCAGTTGCTTCATTCCATGCCTTCCTACGGGCATTAGTTGCTTCTTCTTCTGGTAAGCAAGATAAGGGGATGTATGGGACTTACTTAGTCCTTTAGAAGGATCTTCCCCGGGAAAGTCTCCTGCTCGGTTATCGGCTGTCCGTCTGATCTGCCCTTCGAGCTCATCTCTGTGGTCTGTCCGTCCTTTATCCTGTGCTAGTTAGCTCATCCCTTGTAACGAATGACTTTTCTTTTCATTCAATATCCCATGCCCTGCCCCTTTCCTCTTTAGGGCTCCTTCTTTATCGGTGAATCGCTTTCAGTCTCTCTTTTGCTTGCAAGTTCGCCACCAACTGTAGTAGCTCTTCCGCTAGCAGTTGCTCTTCTGCTTTTCTGGAATCTTTCTTCCGGAAACTATCCCAGTCGATAGTAGGTTCTGAGGTCGATAGGCATCACTTTCTCGATTTCAGTATTACGAATATCTCCAGCCCTTGTTGTCTTGTATTAATCTCTTTTCTTTCCGCCTTTATCCTTTCCCTATGGTCAAGCTGTTTCACACCTTAGCACAAGCGCTAAGCTCTAATAATACCTTCATAAACATCTTATTCGAAAAATGCTAAAAATGATAGGACGAACTCTTTCATTGAATTCCCAAATCACTCTCCTGCCCCAAAATCCCCGAACTTAGGAAGTGAAGCCCCTGAACTTAGGAAGTTCAGCGCTTGAAATCCCTTCACGTAAGATATGCCCCCTCTACCACCTTCCACCAACTGCTACGCTTGCAGAGGACGCCATTGCTAAGTCTTGGTTGCTGGTTTAGTCCAAAAGTAATGCCTTTGCTTTCGCTTGATTCGAACCATAAAATAAAGGGGTTGGGTTGGTTACGTGGTGCATCACCCTTTGAACATAGGACCGATCGCCCGGCTGAAGGCGGAGAGTCAGAAGCAGCGCCTAAAATAAAGAAGTTTGTTTATTCAAAAATAAGCGAAAGGACTGCTTAACGAGCAAAGAACAATACAGCAGATGCAACGGCAACATCGCCATCAATTACAACCTCTAAAATAGCTAACTGAGCACACAGCAACAAAAGGAAATATAATATCTCATCACCTCCAAAAGAATCAGGCAAGTCCTCATCCTACGAGGGCAGGCGCATTCACAAGCTTTTAGCTACCGAGTGTAGGGAAGGGCTCAGAAGATGGAATATTTACAGTAGAAGTTACCTTTCCTTTCCCTTCTATAGAGAGGTAGTTGCCCCTTTCTCTAATAAGAGGATATGGGATATCAACCCGGAAAGAGGGAATACCAAGATAGGAGGAAGTGCTCAAGTAGGGAATTCCAGAATAATATCCTTTGGTGGGTTAGCCCCCAGCCCGGAGGACTATAGCTCCGTCTCTGTTCAAAGACAAGAAAGGTAAGGTAGTTTACTTGCTTATATATAAGGAAGCGAAGTCTCAAGCGAACTAGGGAAGTAGGTAGTGGGAAAGAGAAAGGAGAAACTTCTAATCCGAGTAGTAAAAGTACGAACCACTAAATTCTTCCAGGAACGCCACGCTCGAAGCGAATAAACCCCTTTGTGAACGACTTAGTCGGGGTACATAAGAAAATGGGATTTTGGAAAGGATGATGCCAATATAGCCCGTATTTTTGTTTGCAGGAGTAGCAAACCAAAGTCTTTTGGGAGCAATCCCAGTTCCAATGGAGTTATGTTATCGGTACAGTCCACAAAGAAATTAGCGTTTTCTTCAATGTGAAAGAAGAAGAAGGCTCGTACTCGCTTGAACCTCTTAGATGCCTGGTACGGGGCGGGGAAGTAAGCAATAGCGCGAAGAGAGGGAAATGCGCTAAAGCAGTGAGCTAGTAAGAGAGAGCGCACCTAAGAATCGGTTTTTCCGTAATATAAGGAAGTTCCTGGTCCTGCAATTCAAAATCCAGTGGGGGTGGAAAAAGATAAGGTAAGCATCCAAACCGGCATCAGCCGAACTAACATATCCAGTTTATCTCGCAACATATCTAGTTTATCCTGAAGCAGCATTTCTCGAGGTAGCATTCCCATAAGCAGAGGATGAAACCCTTGCTTGTTTATCCCGACGAGGGTTTATGAATCACTCAAACGAGCCTTTCTAGCCGCATCTGAATCGGCATCCCTATCCATATCTTTATGCGCAGGGGCATCCAAATCCGAATCTGTAGAATCAATTGGAGAATCCCCATCCGCACCGGAATTGGCTAAATCTAGTATAGTGGGTGAATCACTCGTGGTAGTCCGTCATCACATCAGTATACTGATTTTGTTGGCATACGCTGCTTCGAGTAAAGCTATAATACGATCAGTAGAAAAGGAAGTAATTCAAATGTTAACCTAAAAAGCGGCGTACCACAAAAAAGAAGACCTTGAATTCGTGCACGCACATCGCCGCAAAAAAGCAACTCGATTTATATACGCATAATGGTGGGAACTCCCTGATCGAAGCCAAGCTACCTTTAGCTAGGAGCCTCTTTTCCTTCTGCCCAGCTCCTCTCCCTTCGATCGAGTTGCAGTTGGCCTTGTTTCAGTCATAATGAGTCCCCGGGACCCTATCTTTAGTAGGTTTCTTAGTCTTCGCTCTCAAGAACTAGTACGCCCTGTTCTCGAAAGCCGAAGAGCAGCTAAACAAAACTATCATAGGCTGGGGCTGGCCGGCCAGGCAATGGAATTGTTGAAGGACGGACTCGTCAGAGCAGTTATTCCTGCATTTGTTGACTAAAAGCCAAAGCGTCACACAAACCCAATGCCGATACCAACACACACTGCAAGGGATCGTAATTGCAGTGGGAATGGCCTCGGCGATTGAGAGGAAACTCCTTTAGTGGAATATATAATATATATAGCCATTTCTTCCTACCTTTAGTTCTCTATCGAAATCACAAGCAGAGGGTGCAGCGGACTATAAAACTTTGGCAATTTGAGCATCTTTCTGTTGTCAAAACCAATGTTTGGACCTACCCTACGGGGAATTCACCGACAAGTCACCTGCTCCGCTTAGTATTAATCTAATCTGGAAGTAGGAAAGACATTCCCTTGTCGTTTACTGCGCGAACTCATACGCATACTTTGATGCTAACTCGAATGATGTCTCGGGAGAATTCCTTTTTCAAGCACCTCCTGCAGGACTGGATCCTCATTCTGGACGACATTCAAAAGAAAAGCAATCTCAAGGGAGGATAGGAAATCGACTCTATCTACTGATGCGGGAAAGGCTGTTGAGAAGGGGACATGTGATCAATTTGTCATCGTTTCTAACCGATCCATTGCGTGTCACGTCGCCCTATCCATAGAGGAAGAAGGCGTATGTGAAAGTCTCAAATCTTTCCTACCAATATCGATATTGGTAGTCTAGTAATTATAGCGTGCCTCCCTTCTTTGATGATGTTGTCACTTCTTTGAAACTAGAGCTTCAAGCAACTATTGATGCAGGAACAAACCACTAGAAATAGGTCTCGCTACGTGTAAAAATTTGTGTATGATTAATCTCCAGACATTGACCCACCAAGGGTTGACCATGCAGGGGAAGATAGATTGACTAATGAGCGAGGTACCTTAGCTTATATGTGGCCAGGTTGACACCTTCCTTTAAGAAGTCCCCAAAGAAGAAATAAACAAATTTCCGAGTTCTTTGACCCACTACCAAATGTTTCGCTCAAAAGGACATCTTGTGAACAGAAAGATGAGAGTTGACGGACCCTTTGTCTCACACGGCTTTGAAAGCGCTTTTTCGGCAGCAGGAGTGTCATATTTCATAGATATGGTTGGTGTCGCGTATCTGACTGAACGAGCAAGTCTCTCCAGTAATTTGGTGCAGCAAAGCAGCTTTGTGCACGAGGATCAATAAATTGAAATATTTAATGATTCAACTCATTCAGCAGTGGAAGACTTCCACGACATGTATTGGTCAGTCATTTCAGACATTCTTTCGTAAATACATTGGATGTCCGGGCATCAAGAACGAAGAAGGAAGGCGAGGCCAAGGAACATCCCGAAAGGAGAAATGGCAAGGAATACCGGGGATCAATCAACGAGCAATTTCCGCTCATCCGGGTGAAAAGCTTTCCCAAAGGACTTCCCCTTCTCTATGGTAAAGAATTGGGATCGAGGTTAAGTTCCAAGTCGTATATGCTCAAGAGAGAGACTCTGTAACTAGGAATTGAAGAGTTTGGACCTCCAAATGTCACCCACGAAAGGGTAGGAAACTCACGATAGAAGCTCTGTTTGTCTAGCAAGAAGTCGATACACCTGAATTGAATGAGAGGCGACTTATTTGTTTGCTATTCTAGGACATTCCCAGGTTTATTTATCCTGGAATCAACACTTTAGAAAGAACTCTGGGAGAAAACCTGCCCACCGCTTCTCTTGAAGCTCTCTTCTTATGTATGTGATTGATAGAGACAAAGAGAGGTAGGGATTGGATCGATGACAAAGTAGGATCCCGATTGCTCTGTCACTGCATCCAACAACTTCTCCCTAGCTAGAGTGAGAAACCATACCTTGCCACATGGAACTGGGTCTTACCATACCATTCTTATCCTGCCCTCCAGCCCTTGTGAGTGAGCAAAGCAAGCTATACCTGATACCGAGCAAGGTAGTTTACTTGCTTATATATATATATAAGGGAGTTTACTTGCTTACTTGT
>Ga0153971_1000158_pt1 | contig 12062 bp, 16 predicted proteins | sample TSGA055MetaG_FD_104686 | JGI IMG/M metagenome (GOLD analysis project Ga0153971, IMG submission 104686) | Attine ant fungus gardens microbial communities from Georgia, USA - TSGA055 MetaG | ecosystem: Host-associated > Fungi > Mycelium > Unclassified | place: USA: Georgia, George L Smith State... | reverse complement strand
TTCATCATCTCATTCTATTTCTATTTCATTTATTGGTTTTCTCATTCATTTAATTTCTATTTCAATTTTATTATATAATTATGTAATTATCAATAGTAAAAGTGATGCGACACAAAAATATATGGAGATCTTTTTGACCTTCAACTACAAAACTCAAAGACCACTTTCCCCTCCAAACTCGTTATCCTTCCCACAATGTCTTGTGTTTTAGTCTCATTCTTCCAGGGGTAGGTTATGCCGCTCAGATCATAGTTATCTGACGTCATCTCGTACCAGCTCTACTTACACAAACCAAGACTCATACCATATGTGCTGGCTACAGCTGGTATCTTCGGCCTTGACTACGTCCTTCGTTTCCTCAAAACTCGCATTGTAACAGCCACTATCCGCCCTCTCCCTGAGCTGGACCTCACAAGGATCGAGGTTTTGAATATCAATTCCGGCTGGCGTGCAGGTCAACACATGCGAGTACGGATCCTTACCAACGGTTTGGGGTGGTTCGGCTGGTCTGAGATGCATCCTTTCACTATCGCTTCAGTCAGTGCTTCGGATACTTTGATGGGTGGCAATATCCGTCGAAGGAATGGTGAAGAAGGTATGATATTGATGTGTAAGAGAACTGGGACATGGACGAAGAGGTTGTATGAGATGGCAAAAATGAGTGCTTATGTGGATGGGTTTCTTAGTCGTGAGGTCAAGTTCTGGATCGAGGGTCCATATGGTGCGTTGTTTGGCTGATTGCCATTATACACGAGATGTTGATCGATGTCACGCAGGTGGTCCCGGTCATACAAACCTTGCGAGTTTCTCTGCTGCTATGATTGTTGTAGGTGGTAGTGGCATCACGTTTGGTTTAAGTGTGATCAAGGACCTTGTCGACAAAGATTTAAAGGGGAAAAGTAGAGTTAAAGTGATCGAGTTCATCTGGACAGTTCCTGATGCTTGTAAGTCTGCCTTTCTATTGCCCTATGGTTAATACCCAATAAATACTACCCCTAGCTTCCGTTGTCCCCTTCATTCCAACATTTGCATCACTCATCAACCAATCTGTCTTCACTCCTCTCCGCATCTCGGTCCATTACACCCGTGCATCACACACTGTACCCAGTGTTCCTACCATCCCGGGACTTGCGTTTTCCCCAGGTCGTCCCCGTATCGGAAAAGTTATTGATTATGTGGTTATGTGGTTTCCAAAGCATTATCTCTCGGCACTCGCTTTGACGTGTCAGATATCAATATGACCTATACCTTCAATGAGAACTCCATTAAAGGCAGTACAGGACAACCGCATTATGCTTGTCGGGGTTATGACGGTGTATTCTATGAAAAAAAGGCTATGCGAAAGTTGCATGTTGATGTTGATGCTGCATCTGAGTCGAGGGAGAAGGAAGATATTCAGGTTATAACGGGTGTTGTAGTTGGTGTTTGTGGACCTGTTGAACTTGCGAGGGATGTGATAGATGCTGTTGGAGGTGTGGATGGAGATAGAAGGAGTCGTGTTGGTGGAATCGAAGTACATGAAGAGTATGTCATTTTTCTTGTCATATCATCTAATTCTTAATTTTTTGTCCTTTCCAGGGTTTTTGGCTGATATTTATCTCACTGGCTCACCTACTAATTATAGAACATATTTCGTGTACATTTTAGCTACAGTTCAGATCTTATGTAATAATAGTATCTTAATTTTCCAAAGTATCATGTCTGTCATTCTGCTTGTACTCTGCTCGTTCTTCGCATGGAACCTGAGAAGCTCATACAATAATCCAATTTTCTGCAAGGAGTGGCATTGGAACATGTATGGCTGTAAATGACTACATTGCAGAACACTCAGATAATCTCATGTTCCTACAGGTGTGCTGTTAGCATCTTCCTTCTGCCTTGCTCATAAAAGTCTAAGGTGATGAGATGGTCATGCTGTGGCGAATACCCAATGAAGAGGTTATATATCTTATGTGAAGTGTCCATCTTCTATAAAGTGATATCTGACCTTGGGTATAGGGACTTTGTGAGCACATCATTTCATGGCCAGATGTTTGGTTTCATAGTAAACAAAAATGTTCCATACTCACTAGATGGTCTTTTTTCTGCTTGAAAATTGTATCTCTCAGATCCCAACGTTGACCAACTAGCTCCCTCATTCCAATCCTCAAGATGACAATTCGTTGCCTGCCCTTCCTGATACCATCAATTTGACAGAGGATGATAGACTGAGCTCTCTATCCTCAAGTTTTTTTGCTTCCGCGATATCCTCATCAAGACACTCAAATTCTATGATAGACCAATATGTTCAACAGCACAACTGTGAAACACTTCTCTCTCTCCTTGTTGAATCAGTACTTGCTATTCCATCCTCTGTTTCACCTATGTCTCTCCATTGAACATTCAAATAGTCTCCCACAGTATCGCCACTTGATCAAACAACTTTTGACCAAGAGGACTGGCAAGGTCAAGAAGCCTTAACAAACTTGATGGCACAGCAGTGAGGGATGAAGAGATGATTATTATCTTTTGTACAAACAAGAGCACTTTAAATACAAATATATAATAGGAGAAATACATATGAGACATGTCTGAGGAGAAACAAATGAAACATGACATATATCTCCTTGATCAGCTCCTACTCAATGTTAGTACCTGGCAGGATATCTCAATGTTGATCTTCAACACTCCCACTTGATGAGGTGCCCAAATAGATACCCAAGAGTTTGCAAAATGTGATAAAGGCTTCACAAGGCAAGGCCTTGATAAAGATATCTGCAAGCATATCTTTGGTGACTACATAATAGTGCTTGATGTCACTGTGTTTGATTGTAGCAACTTAGCCTAGATGACTTAATCACCCTCCAAGTCCAAGTTGACAAGGAGAACTCAATAGAGTTCTCATTTAATTCTGTACACTACTTATACAACTACTACATGGTCTGTACACTACTTTCCTACAGTCCTCATGTGACTCAGTCATGTGACATCACCTGACTGTGACCTGTGACACTTGTGACACTTGGTCATGTGATACTTTATCCTTGTATAGTAAGTCCAGAAAAGAAAATAAAATAAAATAAATATAAATAATAACTTAGCTGTTTTGTCAAGTCATGACACTACCCCTCTCTTAAGTTTCCTTATCCTGAGGATTTTTACAACTTGTAATAAGGGTCAACCATGTTGCCCATTTCCTCCTTATCTTCTTCTGTCTACTCTCTAATTTCTGGTTTCTTCTGCTTGATTTCTTCTTCCTCTTTGATTGTCTCCAAAATTTGTCTTCTTCTTCCACCTTTCCATTGCTTCCAATTCTGTTCTAACCTTCCCCAGTATTCTTCATCATACTTCTTGTCTGACCATCCAAATAATTTCTTTGCTGTAAATTTTCCTGGCAATTCTCCTCTTCTAAATGTTCCTTCTTCTCTTTCTTGTTAATTTACTTGCTCTATGTCCCATTGATATCCCCTCTTATATTCTTCTATTGCCTCTTTGGCATTTTCTAAGTTTTCTCTTCCTTCCCAAGTGTCAGATTCTACTGTGAATCCCTTCCAGTGTCCTAGGTATTTGTCCTTGTCTCTTATTTATTGCTTGTTCAAGATCCTTTCTACTTTTCATTCTTCTTTCTCTTCAATTATTACTAGAGCTGGTTGCTCCTTCTTTTGTCCTTCTACTTGCCCTACATAGCGTCGTATTCTACTAATGTTAACTACTAGATGTATTTTTACTATACTTGGCAATTCCAGTTCTACTACATTTGATGATACAATCTTCTTGATTTTGTAAGGACCAATAAACCTCCTTGTTAACTTCTCTGTCCTCCTCCTGACCATCTGATACTTCAGGTCTTTAGTACTCAACATTACTAAGTCTTCTACTTTATAGTCGTCAACCTCTCCTCTCTTCCTGTTTGCATATTTCTTTATCTCCTCTTGCACTTTACTCAGTGCTGCTTTTGCTTCTTCCTGTATTTCTTTTATTTTCTCCACAAATTTCTCTGCTCCCTCGTATTTTCCTTTTGTTCTTCCCTCAAATCCCATTCTCAGATCCTGCCCGTAATTTGCCTTAAAGGGTATCATTTGAGTACTTGAGTGCACTTTATTATTATATACTAATTCTGCCATTCCCAACCATTCAGGCCATTGCTCTTGCCTATGGTTGATAAACATTCTCAAGTACTATTCCAATTCTTGATTTACCCTCTCTATTTGACCATCTGTTTGAGAGTAGAACATCATTGATATCATGACTTGGCAAAATGGCTGAGTCATTATTTAATATTTCTTTTCTTTTCTTTTCTTTTCTTTATTACTAGGGTAGAGCATAGGAAAATATCATGTGACTGTCACAGAGTCACAAAAATGTGTGACAATAGTCATATAAATGGTCATGTCATGTTACATCACACACATGGTCACAGCATATGACAAAGAAGTCAGCTGATAGACATGAGGACTGTAAGAGATAAGACGCATAGCCACAATAGTAATTGTATATTATAAGAAAGCTAAACTCCAAGCCGAAATTAAGCTAACTGCTCTTTGCTCAGAGATTGACAAAGAGAACTTGATAGAGTTCCTGTTGGATTTTTTACACTACTTATACAACTACTACATAATCTGTATACTACTTTCCCATGTCTATCATGTGACCCATCATGTGACATCATGTGATGTGATATTGTGACTTTCTGTCATATGACTATAACTATATGACACTTGTGACATAACACTTTCCCACACTCCCTTCTGTGTAGTAAGTCCAAGATAAAAGAAAAAGAAAAGAAAAGAAAAGAAATATAAATAATGATTTAGCCGTTTTGCCAAGTCATGATAGGTGATATCTAAGAGGATTTTGACAGTCTAATATACCCTTTCCTTAGCTGATCTTCCACAAAATTCTGGACTTCTTCTCTCTTGTCTTTAGATAGAGAGTAAATCTTTCTCTTTTGTGGTTTGAATGTCTCTTTGAGATCTATGATGTGGTCCCAAACTTTCCTCGTTGGCATCCTCTCTGACTTCACTTTCCCAAACATCTTCTTCTACTTTAGGAATTTTCTTGGGACCATTTCCTCAATTAGAAGGTGGTTCTCTTTATCATCTATTGCCCACCTGACAATTTTCTCTTCTTCTAGATTGCTACTCTCTTTTTGTTTTTCTTCTTTTCTTTCTCTTTTGATTTTACCCCACCATAAAAGGGTAGACATCTTATCATTTTAACTTCTCCAGTCTCCCAGTTTATCTCAGGGTTATGTACTGCCAGCTATAGCATTCCTAAGATTATCTCTGTTTTCCCCAAATTGCATATGTCTATCCTTATCCTTTCTATATGGTTTTTATAGTAAATTTTCACCTCTACCTGGTAAATGATTGCTTCTCTGCTATTATTTGTCCCATCTACATTCCTAACTACTATCAGTCTTTCTAATTTCTGCAGCTTGAATCCATGCCTAGCTGCTATCTTTCTGTCCATAAACATTTCTATGGCATTACTATCCAAGAGTGCTTTTACAGTTATCCCCTTATGCGTATTCAACTTTTCTACTCTAATATTCAACCACACCTCTCTCAACATCTTGAAGGTCCTCCTAACCTTCCTTTGGCTACTCCCCCCTCTTTTGCTGTGCCTTCTGGAACTCTTGTCCATGTGCCACCTTTTTCTCTTCTCTCTTTGAACATTTATACCACCTCTGCCTGTTTGAGATCACCCCCTGTCCTCTATTTTTCTCCACATAATATTCTTTTAGTCTGTACTTTTCACATTCCACATATGATACAATTATTTCCTCTATATACCATCTTAGCTCTAACAGGCATGCCTTATCTGGGATGCTCTCTCCACAGTACTCCTGTACCTTCCATTGTAGGATGTATACTGGACTCCTCCTCTACTCTACTTGCTGTGCTTCTCATGGTTTGGCCATATGAACCACTTCTCCTTTCTCAACTCTCCTCAGCTTCTTTTGCTATGCCTTTTGTGGCATTGTCACATGCACTGTCTTTTTTTCTACTTGCCTTTCCTTCATTCCCTTCCATAATGGGCACTCTCTACATTTGTGCTCCTCTTCCACATACTTGAAACACTCAACTCTTCTTGCTTCTTCTTGCCTTCTGATCTTCTTTTCTTTTACTCTACATTGTATCACCTTACTTGACAACACCTTGAATTTATTCTGGGGTATCATTACCTCTCTTCCTGCTTCCTTCTTATTCCTGCAATTTTGGGCTAAGTGCCCAAACTTCTTACAACTGAAATACAACTTCCTCTTCCTTCTTTCTAGTTCTTCTCTCAGTTTGGTGAGAGAGCATCTTTGTTTGAGCATATTACTCATCAAGTTATTATATTGGGTTAGACATTATGCTATGCCTCTAGGTATAGAGGTAATGTTGAGTCTTGCTATATAAACTACATCTACTGGGGCACAAGATCTTTACCTAGCCAGAGTCCTACTACCTTACTTACTACTGCCCTAATACTATAGTTAGACTATCACCTCACAAAGAGGATCCCTAATCTAGATAGCTCCTTAAGAGATAACTGTCACTTCTCTGCATATACCTAGTTACAATAGACCACAGCATGATTGTAAGATTGCTAAACTCCAAGCTGGAATAGAGCCAACTGCTCTTTGTTCAGCAATTGACAAAGAGAACTCAATAGAGTTCCCACTAGATTTGCTATACTATATACAGTTACTATTGTGGCTATGTACCTTGTCTCCCATAGTCCTCATGTTACTGATCAGCTGACCTCTTTGTCACATGCTGTGACTGTGACTTGTAACTCTGTGTGATACAACTATGATGTAACCATTACAAAGTCACAGAATGGTCACATGATGGGTCACATGATAGGCATGGGAAAGTAGTGCACAGACCATGTAGTAGTTATATAAGTAGTGTAGAAAATCCAACAGGAACTCTATCAAGTTCTCTTTGTCAATTGCTAAACAAAGAGCAGTTGGCTTTATTCCAGCTTGGAGTTTAGCTTTCTTACACTACCCTCCTCTTAAGTTTCCTTGTCCCAAGGAATTTTCCTACAATTCATAGTATGGGTCAACTATGTTGCCTATTTTGTTATCATCATCTTCTGTTCATTCTCTAACTTCTGATTTTTCTTCCTCAGTTTCTTCTTTCTTTGCAATTGTTTCTATTCTTTTTTTCCCCGACCATTTTCCTTTCTACCATCTCTAATTTCTCTCCAATCTTCCTCAATATTCTTGGTCATACCATTTGTCTAACCATCCAAATAATTTTCTTGCCATGAATCTCCCTGGTAATTCTCTCCTTCTGAACATTCCTTCCTTGCATTCTTGTCTTGCTACATCTTTCATGTCTCGCTGATATTCCTTCTTGAATTCTTTGATTGTTTTCTTTGCATTTTTTAAATTCTCTCTTCCTTCCTAAGTATCGGACTCTGCCATAAATCTCTTCTAATATACCAGGTACTTATCCTTCCCTCTTATTTGTCGCTTGTTTAATATCTTCTCTACCTCCCACTCTTCTTCTCTCTCAATTATAACTGGAGCTGGTTGCTCCTTCTTCTGCCCTTCTACTTGCTCTATATATCAATGTATTCTACTAACATTAACTACCAGATATACTTTTACTGTACTAGGCAATTCCAATTCTATTGCGTTTGATAATATGATCTTCTTAATCTTGTAAGAGCCAACAAACCTCTCTATCAATTTCTCTGTCCTTCTACTGACTATCTGATACTTCAGATCCTTAGTACTCAGTATCACTAAGTCTCCTACTTTGTAGTTGTCGACTTCTGCCCTCTTCTTATTTGTGTATTTCTTCATCTCTTCTTGCGCTTTACTTAGTATTGCTTTCACTTCCTCCTGTATCTCCTTCATTTTCTCAATGAATTTCTCTGCTCCCTTATACTTCCCCTTCTTTCTTCCCTCGAACCCCATCCTGGGATCTTGCCCATAGTTTGTCTTAAAAGGCAATGTCCAAGTACTCGAGTGCACTTTATTGTTGTATGCAAACTCTGCTGTTCCCAACCATTCTGGCCACTGCTCTTGCCTATGACCAATGAACATTCTTAAGTACTATTCTAACTCCTGATTTACCCTCTCTGTTTGTCTGTCTGTCTGAGGGTGGAACACTGTCGACAATTTACTCTTGATCTCCAATATCCCATTCAACTCTCACATTAACCCTGCTGCAAATTGTGGTCCCTGATCTGAGATAATGCTCTCGGGTAGACCATGTAGCTTCTATACATTATCCCTAAACAACCATGCTAATCCTTCTGCCAATGTTTTCTCTATAGTAGAAATGTAACATTTTAGTTAACCTATTGACCACTACCAAGATTGAGTCATATCCCTGAGCTAAAGGCAGCTTTGTGATAAAGTCTGCCAATATATGTATCCAAGGTTTTTTTGGAATAGAATTGGGCATTAGTTTGCCTGCTGGTTGCTCTGTGCAATTTTTATTTTGCTGGCAGGCATTGTATCCCTCTACATACTGCTTTACTTCTTTTGTAACTTCTGGTTACCAAAAATTTCTAGTAACCAATTCTACTGTTTTCCACTGTCCCCATGTCCTCTTACTGGCATATCATGATGTAGCCTAATTATTTCTGCCCTAAGCTTATTATCTTTTGGTACATAGACTTTTCCTTCTTTGTACATAATGCCCTCAACTTCTCTCCACTCCTCATCTCTTAACTTATCTCTTAACATTTTCACCCCTGCTCTTTTTATTTCTTCTACTGCTTTTATTACTTCATTATTCTTCACCTTTGATTTCCTTACTTCCTCTAGTAGATCTACCCCGTCTACTATTATCTCTACTGTTTCCATTCTTCTTACTTCTAACCACTCCAGTTTTACCAATGTCATATCCTTGTTATCTTTTTCTACACCTACTTCCTAGTCCAGTCTCCTGCTTAGACTGTCTGCTTTTTCCATCTTACTTTCCAGAACATGCTTTAGTATAAAATTAAATCTAGATAGGTATAGTGCCTATCTCGCTTGTCTTCAATTTAGTTTTTGCACTTTCATAAAATACTCAAGATTTTTGTGGTCTGTTCAGATCTCAAATTTAACTATTGTCCTTTCCAGAAAATGTCTCTATGCCTCTAAGCATCTGACTACTGCCAACATTTCTTTGTTATGAATTTTGTAGTTCCTTTCTGTATTGCTTAAAGACTTTGAAATAAAGGTGACTGGCCTCCACAAATTATCTGAGCACTTCATTGACAGTACTCCTCTAGTTGCATAGTTTGCTGCTTCCACCCTAAACTCTTTGTCTAAGTCTGGTGCTGCTAATACTGGTTTCTTTGTAAAGACTTCTTTTAACTTGTCAAATGTCTTCTGTTGGCTTTCCTTCTATACCCACTTTACCTCCTTTCTAGTGAGCATATTCATTGGCCTAGCTATTCAAGCAAAATCTTTGATAAATCTCCTATAGTAGTTTGCAAGGCCTAAAAATTCTCTAACATCTTTTACATTCTTTGGCTCTGGCCAACTCAATACTCCATCCACTTTTTCTTTCTCCATTTCTATCCCATTTGGTCCTATTACTACCCCCAGGAACCCGATTTTCTTTATCTTTCATACATGCTTCTCTGGCTTGACATACAAGTTGTTTTTCTTCAACCTCTTTAACACTTCTTCCACTATTTCATTGTGTCCCTCTTCTGTTTCTGTCCCCACCAATATATCATCTATGAACACTGTGACCTTTCCTTCATTTATCAAGTCCCTTAAGATTTTGTTCATCATTGCCTGGAACATGGCTGGTGAGTTTGTCATCCCAAAGAATATCACTGTTGGCTTGAAGGATCTTATATGTATTATGAATACTCTCTTTTACTCATTTCTCTCCTTTATCCTCATATTATTGAACCCCCACCTTAGATCTATTTTAGTGAATATTTTCTTACTCCCCATGTTGTTGATTAAGTCTGTGATCAATGGTAATAGATAGTTATTTTTCACTGTCTGGTCATTTAGGTTGTAGTAGTCCATCATCATCTGCTTGCTTCCATCCTTTTTGCCCACAAAGAAAACTGGTGATGTTTGAGGAGATTTAGATGGTCTGATATACCCCTTTTTTAATTGATCTTTTACAAAATTCTGGACTTCTTCCCTTTTGTTTTTAGATAAAGGATAAATCTTTTCTTTTTGTGGCTTGAACATCTCCTTGAGATCTATGGCATGATCCCAAACTTTCCTGGTTGGCATTCTCTCCAACTCTATCTTCCCAAACACTTTCTTCCACTTTAAAAATTTCTCATCTCTTTAATTTTTCTGTGGTCCTCTTTGATTTCTTTCTCTCTTCCCCAATCCTCTTTATTGTCTATTGCCCATCTGATGATCTTTTCTTCCTCTTGGGTTACTACCCTTTTTACTTTCTCTTTCTTCTGACTCCTTCCACCACACAAGAGTGGGCATCTCATCATTTTAACCTCTCCCATTTCCCAATTTATTTCCAGGTTGTGTGCTGCCAACCATAGCATCCCCAGAATTACTTCTGTTTTTCCTAAGTCACACATATCCATCCTCATTCTTTCTATATGGCCTTTGTAATACACATTGCACTCTACTTGGTGCATAATGGCCCCTCCACTATTATTTGTTCCATCTACATTTCTGACCATTATTGGTCTTTCTAATTTCTGCAGCTTGAACCCATGCCTTGCTGCCATCCTTTTGTCCATGAACATCCCTGTAGCACCACTATCCAAGAGTGCCTTTACAGTTATGCCTTTGTGCATATCTAACATTTCTACTCTAATACTCATCCATACTTCTCTCAGCATCTTGAAGGTTCTTCTAACCTCCCTTTGACTATTCCCCTCTTTGGCTGTGCATTCCAACTCTTCTGGTCATGTACTGCTTTGCTATGCTTTTCTCTCTGTGAGGTATGCTGCTTTCTTCTCTTTCTCCTTTTGACATCCATACCATCTCTGCCTGTCCTTGATTACCCCCTGCCCTCTATTTTCCTCCACATGACATCCCTTTTCTCCACATCTTTCACACTGCACATACGTTACTATTACCTCTCTCATATACCATCACAACTCTAATAGACATGCCTCATCAGGTATGCCCTCCCTACAATGTTCCTGTGCCTTCCATTGTAAGACATGTACCAGGCTTCTCCTCCACTCCTTTTACTGTACTTCTCGTGGCTTGGCCACATGCTGTTATGCCGCAAACCTATTTTCTACAGAAATATAACAGGAGAGGCACTTATACTTCTGTTTTTCACTTTTGAGTCTACTCCAGAGTCCTCCTATATGCCCCAGGAATAATCTAGAGCCAGGAACTTGTATTCCTAGAAGACAGTTCTATAACTATTATATGCTAGAGTGGCATATTCAAGAAAGGAGCAATACAAATGGACTAGTATTAGGTCTCTCAGAGACAGACCATCAAGGTTTGAAGGCCCAGGATTCAGAAGTTTTGGAGTAGTTTTACAATGCAGTATAATTTCAATCTAGAGTAAACACAGGCTAATGAAATATCAAATTATAGATCAGAAAGTCTATCATTGGCATGTGATCCCATCACCATTAGGCTCACCCAAGTCACGGACGTCCTCCAGGTGGACTACCACCTTGAATCCCTTTGCATCTGATAAAATCAGTTTCTAGGTCGTATTTGGAATAGGAAGTAGCCAGTTAGAAGAATAGGGGAGATTGATAGAGGGTAGCACATGGGAGCTGAGCAGGATCACATGGGTGTGTCTGATGGATATGGAGGATAGAGAGGTGACATTTGTCATGTCTGCTAGACAATGTCATGGAGGAGAGATGCAAGGGAGGTTGGTAGGATAAAGAGTTTCCTTTTTCTTTTTCTTGTAATTGAATCCTGGGGTTTGTAAGATCATAATATATTTCTTAGAGTGGAGAGAGAGAGGGAGAGCCTTCTTGGCCCTTGCCTTCATCTCAGAAGCTCTTGAGGTTGTAAATGCAATTCTCTTGAGTGTATAAGAGGTGATCTTGGTGAGAGGTTGAGTTGGTGAATGTTTTCTACCATATACCCTACTCTTTCATGAGACAAGATGCAGCAGTTGCTCAGACAACCTTCTATGGAGTAGCAGGCCTGAAAAGCCTGG
>Ga0153971_1000153_pt1 | contig 12163 bp, 3 predicted proteins | sample TSGA055MetaG_FD_104686 | JGI IMG/M metagenome (GOLD analysis project Ga0153971, IMG submission 104686) | Attine ant fungus gardens microbial communities from Georgia, USA - TSGA055 MetaG | ecosystem: Host-associated > Fungi > Mycelium > Unclassified | place: USA: Georgia, George L Smith State... | reverse complement strand
CCTTTATGCGTGCGCCCGGAAACATAGGCCGACTGCTGAGCCCACTCTGGCTCAGCCGCACCACCCGGGGTGCGAGCCACCCGAGAAGCAAGCTATTACAGCGAGCGGCTGGAGCTGTAGGGAGCCGAGGAGCAAGGCAGTAGATAAGATAGAAGAAGGGGCCAGGCTCCCGGTGGAGCAGAGGAGACGGTTAGGATAACGAACTTGAAACGCGGAGCCCGAGCGGCCGGCGAGCGAGTGGTTAGTGGCCAATAGCGCCCTAGTTGATGGCATTCCTCTCTGCGGCTGGCACTCGAGGAACCACGGGGCACTCCATACAGAGCAAGCAAGTCTTAGGGATGAGACGCCCGCGCAAGGACCTCAATTCTCATTAGGAGGTCGAACCAAGGACCTATGGAAGTCGGGGCTACCCCGTCCCCATGGGCAACGCAACAGTGTCCTGAGGGAGGAGTTTAGAGGCCTTATAGTAGCACGGACTTCTTTTTCTTTCTAGGCCATGCGAAGGGGGCCAGTCCAAGATCGTAGTTCCTCTACAAAGACAACAGACGCTCTCAACGACTAGGCGCCACTCTCTTTCTGATCCAGCTTCTTCATGATTTCGTGCCACGGTGAACAAAAAAAAAAAGAGGGCCGTCTCGGCGGAAGGAGAAGGACCTGCAACGGCAGAGACTACTGATCCTCTTCTTGTTCTTAGCCGTCTGTTACGAGTCCGGGAAGCCTGGAATCCTAAATATGAGGGATCCCTCAAAATAGAGAAGGGCGGGCAGGGCTTCCGAAAGGGCCTCCCCCCTCTTCCCGGTCAAGATAGATAGGAAGGAGCCCTATCAAGTAAAGGCCATAACCCGCCTCTTTATTTATGTACGTACACCTTTGTTTCAGGGTGGGGCCGCCCTTCCTCCTGCTAATCCGGCCATTTCCGAACCTGTCTTTCCCACCCCATTCAATGGAGGACTTCTCAATTCTTGCGATTCCCAGCATTCTATTTTGAAAATACTAATAAACTAGGGTTCCAAACCTTAGCTCGGCTAAATAGGCTCAATGATCTCTTTCTTCGATAGACCGGTCCGGCGCTCCGCGTGGTTATATTCGTACATATTCCGACTCGCCGGTCATTATGGATCTAGTGGCATGGCGAGGCAAAGGGGGGGCAACTACGAAGCTTCGTAGACTCGACAAATCGCTCCGCTTATAGAATAAAATGCAAGCAAGGTAGCTTGCTTACTCTCCTAGTAGCGTACGTTGGCGGCAAGGTAGTTTACTCGCTTATATATATAAGGTAGTAAACTCGCTTACTCGTTAGAGTAAGGTTGTTTACTAGCTTATATATATTATATATATGGTCGTTTACGTGCTTATATTATAATATAAGGGAGTTTACTTGCTTACTTGTAAGGAAGGAGGCATTGGAAAGACTAGACCATACATACTAAAGTAAAGAGGCATTCGGGAAGCGACTAGTCGCTTCTGGCGAAGCTTCTAGAAGGCCGACCACTATATAAAGAGATCCATATACCAGTCATGAGCGTTAGCTCATGCCTAGAGAGGCGCAGGGCTGGATCGAAGAGCTTAGTGTGAAACGCTCAGGAAAAGAGCAGAGAATGGGTTGTGCGCCCTCCGCCCCATCTTCAAAATGAAGGGCTTTGATGCCAGCAAGCAAGCATCCTTGTAGTTGTTGGGGAGTAGGGTTCCAAACCTAGTTTCTTTTTTAATAATACCCTTTCTCTAATAATAAGGTAAGGCTATGAAGCCCTTCCTTCAGCTGGTTTTGGCTTGCCCCTTGTATAGATTGGAGCTATGAAGCTGACCTTATTCTTTTTTTTTTATTATTATAAGGGGAAAGGGCTTTTGATGCTTGCTGCTCGCTTTCTCGCTTCCGAGAGGGAGCCTTACTTACGGTTTCCACGCGAAGCGAAGGGATTGGATTTCACCTATGATCAGATCAGTGGGCAACCATAGTTTACTTTTTTTATGGTGTTGTTGAAAGCGAATTTTTATTTTGAAGTAGGCCTTACAAGTAAGCAAGTAAACTACCTTGCTTTTCGGAGCAGCTCACAGAGGAGGTGCCGTGAAGATCTAGGAGTGTGAGCAGTACGAGCTGAAAGGCTCCCATACTGTTTGGAGGGCAGGGGGCATAGATGCCAAACAAACCTGACCCCTATCTATCGTCGTAGAAGCTGTTCCTAGGAAAGATTATGGTTATCGGGTATCCAATCAATTAATCCCCCAAACCAGGGGAGCTGGTATTTGGATTTGAATTTTTTAGTGGGGTGAGGGGGAAGCCACTAAATTGAAGGCTTCACTCGCTCGCTCTAACGCTCGTTTAGTAGACAGCGAGTAGAGTGCATAAGCCCCTAGGGGCGAGTACTACACGAGCTCGTAAGTCGGAACGAGCCTTGTCTACGAAGCAGAGCGACCTCGTCTTGCTTGCTTCTGGCGAAGCTTCTAGCACTAGATAATAGGCATTCTTGTATGGTAGGAATACGACTTTTTAGGCCGACGGAGCGATAGCGAAGCCAAGCCGTATAAAGGCGAGCAGCCCTTATAGCAATAGCAAACGGCCTACTTATAGCCCTCTTCGATACGTGACTGAATCGACTGATTGGCAGCGGAATTGACCACTCTGCAGTGCGGGTAGCCTATAGGAAGTGGTAGTGGCATACCACCAATGGTTGGACCTTTGATCGGGGTCTGAGATTGAGGTCGAGATTCCGCAAATTTATGTTCTTAGCCGTGAGCTAAGTGGAAGTGAAGTTTTCTCCCCGGTCGGTAATCTGATCAATGCACCTTCCGAGGTCGGAATTGTAGCAGAGATATCTAAGTGATGGTAGTGGCGATACCCCGAATTGTGGTTCCTAGATCAAGGATCGTAAATGAGATTAGTTAGCAGGCAGTATTCGTAAATAAGGAAGGAGACGGAACGGATAGAGCGATCCCCCTCGTGTAGGTGGGGAGGGCGAACTTATCTATTTCCCCGCTAGTGCACTACTTCCTTTTCTCTGTTTAAGGCCCTTCTCCCTCTTAGTCATGTGCTCGTGTGTTCTTGTTATCAAGGATTGGATTGGCATCACCAGGTTGAGTCTCTCTCTTTGGCCTCAGAGTAGGAGATTTCCATTTTAGCGTAGGATATGGGAGTAGTCTATTTCCGGATGTTTTGTGTTGGAAGCACCTGTTCGCAATGTAGAAGTCAAGGAAGGTGCACATCCATCAGACTCAGGAGGAAAGTTTGAAAAGGCTGCAGTGCCCGATCTCGCATCTAGCAATGGGTCGAATCTTGAAGAGGAAGCCTCGGTTGAGCTGTCAGAGGTCCCATCCAATCGGAATTAGCTTACAGCAGTGACAGGCTAGGTGATTGATCCTTTTATTTAGTCCTCCCAAGGGTGACCATTAAGAAGAGTCCAATCTGAGCGATCAGACGTCCCTGGGTTCGGGTTCCGCTCCTTCTCATTCATATTAATGGAAGTTCCTTGGGCCTCCTTCTTCTCATCTGGGAGCTGGGACTAAAACAATTCCTCCCACAAGGGGTACGGCTTCCATCCTTACACCGGGGAAAGCGGATTCTTAAATAAGGGAGTTCCGTCCTCCTTACAGAGCTACTAACATTCCTCGGTTGACAGATTCTTAGGCTCAATCTCAGGTCTCCTTGCCTGGCAGTTCAAGGGATTGGCTGTCAGGCTCGTCTTCTTTCGTTATGTTGTTCCTATGACCGTTTGAAGACGTTTTCAGGCTTACTATAAGGAAAGGATGAAATGCTTCAAAAAAATAGATATCTAGGCGCTATCGGGAATGGGCGATTTCAACCCATCAATCCAACGTTGAGGCAATGGACTGGCTTTGGCATGACTCCAGCCTTGTTCGACTCAGGTCAAGGATTCGACTCAGGTCAACACTTGGTTTGGTGACTCGTTTTGGATAAGAGAACTCGCAGGAATGGCACCCCAAAAAGCATAGCCCAAGCCTTCATATTAAATGCAGTTCAGGGGAGTGCCTTCTTCTAATCATGGCAGTGTGGAACTAAACACAAAGGGTGCGAAGTTCATCCAATCAATAGCTGGTGGCTTGACTGAATCTTTTGTTCCAGAATCAGTTGTGAAATGGGGAATCTTCAAACCAATGACAGCGAGAAGGCCCCTGTAGGCGGATTCCAATGAACAAGCAACAAACACAAGCATGAGAGGAAGAAGGAGTGCATTTCCAGTATCTGATGCTGCTCCTTGCTTGGCAGATTAGGAACTCAAAAGAGAGAGCGAGGCAATCGTTAGATTGTTTGGGGTTGTTGCCTGTCAGTTGAATGACTGTGAGAATCAGAATCCAATCATATGATATGCATTTCTGTCGACTTCCTTATTCTAAATTCTAATCGGGTAGCGGAAACTATAAAGATTACTCCCACTAGAGGTGCGAAGTTCACCCAAGCACTGCGAAAAGAAAGCATCAGCTTCAATCATTGAGTTCCGCCCAAGGGTGAAATCTTGGGTTCAGGTTCCGTTCTGTCTCATGAATGTGAAAAGAAGAATCAAAGAATAACGCAACCCTGTGGATTGGATGTTCTTCCTACCCCTCTTGTTCGGGTTCGTGTGCATTCTCCCTTCTCCCACTTAGTCATGTGTTCGTGTGTTCTAAGAGTTGGATAAAATCGTAGGATAAGAAAGTAGGATATTCTCTAGTTAGAGTAGGCATTCTTAAACCCACGCTCCATTATCCTACGCTGGAAGCATCCCACTGATCTTGCCAAAATGAGCACCGGAACTACGGCAAGAAAGAAGGAAAAGTGAACTTCTTGGTTTGTTAGCATTTGATCAGCAGGAGCCCCTTTCTTATTATTAGTAAGATAGATAGCTTGAGCTGCGCGAAAGATTGACAGGAGAAAGTTCGCTAACGCGCCCTTCCTTCAGCTGGATCGGGTCTATATATATACACCTAGATAGATAACTAAGTATCATGATCTAGACTAGACTATTATCTAATTTGGATCCCGATCCATATCGATTCGAGTATCTATTCGATACATTAACCACGTGTCAGGAACCTGATTTGAACTGGTGACACGGGGATTTTTAGTCCTCTGCTCTGCTCTACCAGCTGAGCTATCCCGACCATCCCCTATGCATCATCCTACTAGAGGACCTAGATCTATGCCAATTAAAGGGACTAAGAAAGCATTTTTGTTTCAATCTTACCGGAATTTCTTTGATCTTCAAAAAGAACCCTTTGGTTGTGTAAGGGTAACGATATGGACTATGAATGATTCCATAATGGGGATTCCTTGTCCATATATGTTCGTTTGTATAGTCTTTCTCACTATGTGGTAAGAGAGAAAGATTTCAGCTCGGATCCATGAGTAGAGTGAATGAGAAAGATACCTATAAGTTTCCCCATTAATGTTGATCACAAGGGGACAATTCGAAGGGCCCTGGTTATGGATTTGCTGCTCATCTTCTTCCCACTCGTCTGATTTAAAGCCTTCAGACTCCGGTTCCGAGATCTCAAGATAGTATGAGCCCTTGTGCTGTACTTGCATGAGAGCATCACGAAAGGACAGTGGTTGATTACCGTCTTCCTTTGATCGCTTCCATGGTCCGGGACTCTTCCCAGGGTCCGGAGGTAGCTTACAAAGGTCGCCATTCAAAGTTTCAGTCGTCACAGAGGTCGCCATTCCTTAGCCCCTCATTGGTTGTTAGTTGTTAGGCATTTGTCACTTCTTCTATTTCATTTCATTTCCATAGCGATTCACTCAACATAGAAAAGCAACTAGAGCAGAGCGGCCTAAAGCTCTTGAACTAGAGGAGGGGTCCGGCATACTGAAACATAAATGTAGCTATAAAGCCTTTTTGAGCATCTTCCTTGCGATCTCCTTATCCTATATCAGAATTTCACTTTTTTTTGCTATCACAATAAATTGCCATAGATCGAAAGTGAGTCCAGGCTTAGTGCTTCCGCCTATCCGGCAGCCGTTACCAGCTGTTCACCACTCCTCCCTTCTTGCCTATTTCGTTAGCTCGCTAAAGTTTCATTCAAGTCCTTACAAATAAGCAAGTAAACTACCTTAGTCCCGCATAAAGCAATTTGGAGATACTTTTGACAGGTGAACCACTTCCTATTCGATTGCTTTAACAAAAGCCCTCTTACTAAATCCAATCGGCCAATATTGGATAGACCCTTGCTACAGATCAGAAGAGCGCATACCGATTGAAAAGAAGGGAAGCGATATTGGACAGGATCGGGATGCGATCGACCTTTACCTTAGCAGTGATAGAGATAGCATAGCTGTAGATAGGGGCAGGGCCTGAGACGGATTCTATATAATAATGAAGGGAATCGCTTTGATTGATTGCTTGCGACAGCTTATCGATGCTCGTTAGCGGTGAAGTCCCTCAAACCAGAAGTGAACACTTCGTTTTTAAGCTTCAAATCAAAAGAATGACCGTAGCGGCGATGCGTTTGCTTCTGATTGCTCGAGTTGGAAGACCGCTCGGTTGTACCATAAATAAAGAAGAATCGACCTGTGTTCTTTAAGCGTAGTTTTTCCGAATCTTTCGTCGGATGAGCCTAATTCAGCTACTTTTTCAAAGGTTCACTATCAAATAGAGAAAGAGCACGTATGACACCATGCATTCGTACGTGACACGGAGATATGCGTAATGAGTTAGGCAGGCAGCTTCAAAGACGAAGAATCATAATCATATGTAAATCCTACTTTTATTTCTCCCACCTGGCCACCCTTTTTGCTTCAAAGTAAATATATGTGATTAATGTTTTAAATAAGAAGTGGTATCTTGGCATGTCGATCCTCAAAGGAAGAAGTGGCAGATAAAGTCTCACTAGTGCTTCAAAACTTTCTTTTTTATGGTCGCTAGAGGGCCCAGAGAAGTCTTTATGGAGTAGGCGACCCCGCCGCATTTCCGACTAAAGCCTACTAATGAATCTGATCATGGACGGTTTCGGGTCTTCTTAGCCCTCTTCATCGAAATCCTTTCTGCCAAAGGAGATCAGACTCCCAACCTAGGAGTCCAATTCTCACCTTTGATGGTGATCATAGCATGTCACGCTAGAGAACAACCACAATTGAGCTGTAGGTACCATAGAAGAAGGAGTCAATGTGAGTGAAGTAAGAAGTTGTCCTGGACAAGGCAACTGGGAAAGAATCCCAAAAGGAAAGAGAAGAAGGAGTCAAGTCAGCCTACGACCTCGAAGGGAAAGGCACACAGAACGAATCCCGTCCTACCTTTTCTAAGAGGAGGTTGGTTGACTAGACACCATTCCCTTCCTAATGAGATATTGAGCTTGACTTGAGCATTTCATTGACCGCCTATCGATCGTGATCAATTTCGTTGCCCTCTGTTGATTCTTCAGCTTTCAAGCAGAGGGAAATACGTTTTGGCTTTCAAGACAGCGACTTACGTACCCGAGAACATGACATGACTGACTTTCAAGGTTTGCTACTTAGACTGGTGGACTAATTGGACTATTCTATTATATATATATATTTCTAAAAGAAGGATCTCCGCTCGACCCACTCGATCTTTACGCATTCCCTGACTAATGAGATCTTGCGCTTTCCGAAACCTAAACTGGACTAACCCGATCGATCTCCCATTGCTCTTCGCTTTGTTCACTCCTTTCTTCTACCCGGAGTTAGAAAATCTCTTTCTCCCGGGCCTACGAGAACGAGAGACAAGGCAACGCATGACACTAAACAACCAAACTAAGATCCGCTTTCACATCCTATTCATATAATAAATTCCTATACTTGACGGGTGAGCAAACCACCTATCTTGATTTCCCTACGGAACTGAATTCCAGGGCCTTGACTTTCACTCCTTTCCTACTTGCAAGGCCACGGGCGAGAGAGTGTTCCATTTTGGAAGGGAAGGGGCTCCAATTCTCTCTTCTACGCGAATTCATAGGCGAAGAAGACTAATCTCTTTAGTACAAGTAAATAGTTGAGATATTTGATGTGAGGAAAAGACAACTCAATCGGTTCACTTTCTCAAGGTCTGGTACTAAAGATCCAATCTATGTGAAAACGAAGTCTCATAGTCAAAAGGAGAGTGTGATCCTTAATGCGGACCCACGGACCACCTTGACTTATGATTCATTGTCCCTAAGAAGAATTTCCATTCCCTTCCTGTGTAGGTCGACTCCAAATGTTACGGAATCGAACCTCGAACTCAATGTCTAACCGAGAATAAATAGAATGAAACCTGTGAACAATAAGGTTTAGTGATTCCCCTAACCCTCCAGTCATAGCTTCTCGGTCCTGTAATCGAGATCTTTCGTTGTTGCAGGAGCTGTGGTCATTAGTTTATTAGTCACATGCGAAAGCTTGTAGTAATCTCGTCCCCCAATAAGAAGTTTCAGCAAAGCGGGTTCAAGCAGACGAAGAAAGCTCTGTAGATAGTCTTGTCTAAGGGAAGGATTCAATCGTCCAGTCCGTAATGAGAGATTCAGGTGGTTTGAGTATCTACATCTACGCCTGATGTGAACCCCAAGTATGAATAGGAATCCATCCGCAGCTTTAGGTATTAGTGTGCCCACACCCTCATAGGGGGAAGCCCCTTATCCTTATAGGCATAGGCAGCATCCCTGTTTTAAAGGGGCCTGTCCCCTTTCCCACTTCCGGGTAAACCTAAGGCTCTTCCCTATTTTCTAAGAGGAAGATCCGCTGCTGAAAGAAAGACAGTATATGTCACTGGTCCTGACTTTTCAACATAGGCCCAAACTAACTATTAGGGCAGAGACTCTGGAACTGCTAGATAAGAAAAGTCCGCCTAAGCTGACGATATTGAGTCTTTTGAAGCCGACACAGATGAGGGGATCTTGTTTTCTTTTCTAAGGTTGGTCCGGGAAAGAAATAAGAGAATTCTCAAGCCGATGCTGCTATTTCCGAAACAAGTAAATATGGCCGTGCTCGAAGAGTGATGAGTGCCTTGAAGGGCGTAATTCGAAACACGATCAGGTGAATAAGTTTCGTACTCAATCGTAGAAGCGTGAAATGCACCTGATCAGGCAATAGGTATGCCTATAACTGGAAGGTTAGCAGACATCGTATATCTATTTAGTTCAGAGGACCACTCGTTACGCTTCTGTCGCTGCGTTGGGAGACACTGACTCATCGTGTGAAGGACAAGACACCAACCAAAGAGACCGGCTGAGAGCCGACTCTAATGCCTGATGCCATGGGGTTCTTCTTTACGATACTTGCCACTCTGAAGCTGCTTGCCACTCCGAAGTTGATAATCTAGCTTTCTGCTGAGTTGATGTGAAGTGATCAGACCTGGACGACTAAAGAAAGCCGGTTGAATAGAGCACTAACAGGGCTGAATTGACCGATTTCTGGGAAAACTTCTAGTGTCTGTTTGCCCAGGGAACAACAAGACAGGTCACGGGTCAAGCACTCTAAGGGTCCATTTACGATTCCATGTCCTCGGCCCCGTCTACACCCAGAAAAACAGCAATTGATGGAAAACAAGCCATCATAAGCATTTTTTGAAGTTGACACCAAAACATAACCCACGGGTTCGCCCGATAAGGCATAGGAGGAAGTTTCATCGAGGTTAATTTGCACTGTTTAAGTATGGGGACCCTATGCATTTCTAACAGAAGATAGCATTGATCCGAGATTTTGGAACAAGGCTTTTCAAGCCGAAGATTTTGAAGTAGATTCCAAATACGAAGATAAAGAAGCGCCGCTTTAACGCACTGCGCTAGAGGGGGAGGTTGAGATATTTTTTAGATAAAAGATAATCATGCCCAGTCCCATTAGCTATAAAGTTTCTGATCATAAAGTCAAGTTAGTGCTGAGCATAGATAGGTATGCGAGCCAAAGAGAAACTACCCCGGTCCTGAGGGGACTTTCTTTTCTAGACCAAATGAGGCGTCAGATGAAGGATTCGCCGAAAAAAGAACTACAGAGATAAGGGAATATTTCACCAGAGGCTTTCGACCCCGTTGTTCAGACGTCGACGAACCAAGAGATCGTGTCTCTCACGAGGAGCCGTAAACAAATCTACCGTTTCAGACGTACCCAAGGGCTTGCCCGAAGGAGCCGCTTCTTGTACTTTTACTGTAGCTGAGCACTCAACAAGGGAAGGGGGAAAGCCACCAAAGAAGCCTATGATATGGATCCGGGCTAGCCGAGTTGTCGGGTTCTCAGGGATTGGCTTTCAGGCTTGACCACTTGATTGGAGGAGTGGGTTGACTTCCAAGAAATCAAACAAAAGGAAAGAGTTCGCCTTGGCAGAGTTAGCCCCCTTTTCTTTAGCCCGAGCTGACGGAGATTCATGGAAGGCTGTTACAAGGCGGGGTTTAGTCCCTGAAATTGATTGCTTTGATGACCCCTATTAGTTAGTAAAGCTGGGATGCCGTTCAATGCCTTTCACTCCCGATTTTGATATAAGAAGCTATCCTTAGCACAAGCGCTAAGCGATAATAATACCTTGAAATCGCATTTGATTCCTATGATAAGGTGGAGGCCTTCATTCAAGATTCAAGCTATGCCGCAAACTCACGTTTTGGATATAGGAAAATAGCCAGAGAATTGCCGTTTCGATTGATGAGGCCAGCCCGAGTTTACCCGATTTGAGGAATTGGGGGAATCGAAGCGCCTAGTCTTTGTCATTACTTGAGCGATTTCAGCAATAAAGAAGAGTGAGCCAGCACTCATAAAGACGTAAGCTGTTGGTTTCGTTGAAGACGTGAAGGCGAGAACTCTCACCTCTGCCAGTGGGACTCAAAACCATTGATTTCAGGTTTCATTGGAGAATGAAAGTGAAAAGCAGCTTCTTAAATCACAATAAGGATCGTGCGCCTAATCCTCATAAGCTTCCGATTCTGATACCCGAGAACAGCCAGCAGGATATTTAAACCAGAGGAAGCAGGTCGGTCTGCTCGATTCGATTGGGGAAGTTCTTTATTCTTTATTTGGGATCGGATTCAAGCTCATCAGAGTCAAGCTCGGAGGGGAAGGTTGGAGAAGTCCATTGTCTTTGGCTTATTCGCTTCCAACCGTTGAATGAAAGCGAAAGTGGCTTTGTCAATCCGGGTAGAACTCTGATTGGAAAGACCGATGCGAACAAGCGGGTAATTTTTGTCTACTCGTCAAGTAAAGCCTCACTTGTTGAAGCTCAGTTCAGTAACACAATCAGAGTGACCGCTGCTAAACCCTGTGATTTACAACTACCCTCACTAATGTCGGGATATCCGGTCCCACTATGAAAAGATGAGAGAAGATTTCCTTATATTCTAATATAAGCGAGTAAACTACCTTAAGGAAGTCCCATCTAGTGCTAGATCTCTCGTAAGCCGGGTTTGAGAGTCAGCCAGTACCACGGGATAGAGAATTGAATAAATAGAGTCCGGTGCTAGTAAGCTATTCTCTCGTTCTAGCATAAGTCAGTCCCCCGCTCTCAAGGGAAGTTCAAAGCAAGGTTTAAGAAGTCATTCTCTGAATTCCCTGGGGATATAGTAAGTAAGTTTATATTAAGCCAGCCTGCTGATCCCTAGATCTAGAGAAAGAGGTAGGGTTGGCAAAGTTCCTTCTGGATTAGCTGGTGAAAGAGTGGATTAGAGGTTTGAGCGTGGAATTACTTATATTATATTATAATAGAACGAGCACGAGGGTTACTTACTAACCTGGGATTGGAGGGTTAGCTAAAGGGAATTACTTACTCTAGAAAGAGTGAACTGCCTTACCTTACGAGGGGTAGTGGATAAAAGCACTTTCTTCCCCTTCTCTTCTTTCTTACTATACTTGAATCTCGTACAATAAAGAATCTGGATTGGCACCTTTCTCAAGCCGTCGCTCAGAGAGGAAAGAACGGGAGGCGTCGTCACGAGTAGGCCATTAAGGAACGAACGAACAAAACGAAAGCCTTAGAAAATCTAGTGGAGAATCTATAACTTCCATAACACTCAAGCATGCCGGGTCCCTCACCTCCCCAAGGGCGGGCGGGTAAGCAGTCAATTCCGTCTTTACTGGTTGGATGCGATTGCTCAAGGTTGGGGCTACTAGAAGCCTAGAAGGAAGAAGTCCGGGGAAGGAATTCAGTATTAATTACCCAGTAGCAAATGGAGGAATAAGGGCAGCTGCTAAGATCCCAAATCGATTATACCAATGTTACTGAACTAGCTGACCGGCACTTCTATTATTCATATTTTTGATTCT
>Ga0153971_1000147_pt1 | contig 12439 bp, 9 predicted proteins | sample TSGA055MetaG_FD_104686 | JGI IMG/M metagenome (GOLD analysis project Ga0153971, IMG submission 104686) | Attine ant fungus gardens microbial communities from Georgia, USA - TSGA055 MetaG | ecosystem: Host-associated > Fungi > Mycelium > Unclassified | place: USA: Georgia, George L Smith State... | reverse complement strand
GCCGTTGCCCCAGTTGGGGTCAATGAGCATCACGCCGTCGGCAGGCGGCAGTGGGGGCAGACGCTCGTTCAGCCTGAGGATCATATTGTCACCGCGGAAGTTTTTACCGCCGGACTCGGCCACATTTTGATATGCCGTCATCAGGGTCGCACCGCCGCTGTGTCCAAAGAGAACCGCCTTTTCAACATAATTCAGACCGCGCAGATAGTCCAGCGCATCCTTCACAACCTTGAGCTTCATAAAAAGCGGCATACTTGGCTCTGCATTGACACACAGCACACTGTAACCCCTTTCGCCAAGTTCAATGCCGGAAGAGAAGGTCAGATAATCGGAATCCGAGTGCATCACGAGCACGGCGATCGGCTTTTTCTCCGTTCTGTGTTCATACAAGACGGCCGGTGCGCGTCCCAGGCGGATAAAGGATGAACGGACGTCTTTTGTTTCGGTGATTTGATATCGCATAATGCTCCCTTCGTTCCTGTTCGTTTGATAAAGCCGGTGCGGATTGATCACATCTCGTTCTCTTTTTTTGCGCTCTGCCTTATTCTGGAAACACATATGCAGATGACGCAGGCAACAAGACCGACAAGAAGCACCGAAACGCGGGAGATAAGCGGTTTGTCATAGCTGCCGATGGTCCGGATGCGCGAGGACTCCGGCTGGGTGATCGTGTTGTCGGTCATGTATTCGGCCAGCGCATCGGTCAATCCGAGATTAAGACTCTCATAAGCCACGGCGGGGTAGCCGTAGCCGCCGGACAGCATATACTCGGTTGCGGAAATCGTGATACGGGTATCCCCGTCGCCGCGGGTCAGCGTGTTGCCGTCCGCCATCTCGATATACGTAATGCGCTTTCCAACCAGCGACGAAAGATCGTATTGAAACAGGAAACCGGATATCTGCGGGAAACCGTCGAACGCGGAAAGCTCCGTATCCGTTTTTTCATCCGCGCCGAGCGTGACATAGCTTACGCCGTACTCCAGGATGTCCCAGAACTGAGCCACGGTGACGGACGCCACGGCCAGCGTCCTGTTTTCATCAAAAACAGCCGATATGTCCGACCATTTGCGCTGGCCGGCTTGCAAATTGGCTTGCAGCTCGCCGCCGTTTACGATGGCGACGTCCGCGCCGCTGACATACCGCAAAGCGTCGGCCGTCACGTCGCCGAGATCTGTCTCACTTATGCTGGAGCCGGGGGCCGTGTTCCCGCGAATCAGCGTATCGACCGTACCGATAATCTCGTCCTCGCTGTAGGCAAGCGCGAAAGGACACGCCGACAGGCAAAATACCGCTGCCGCAAGCAACATACATAAAGGCTTTTTCAACTTGCAGCCCTCCCGCCGGTTGATTTATTACAGTCCGTTGATTTCTCTCACATTATGGCACGCCGCAAAATGCGCGGGGAGAACTTCCTCCAGAACCGGATTTTCCGAAAAACACTTATCTCCGGTATAGGGGCAGCGATTGGCAAACCGGCATCCGGGCTTGGGCTCCACGGGACTGGCCAGCTCGCCCTGCATTATACTCTGATCCCGCTTTATATGGATGTTCGGGATTGGGATGGCCGAGAGCAGACCCTTGGTATACGGGTGCAGCTGGCGCCGGAACAGCCCCTTTGCCTCGCACGACTCCACCACGCAGCCCAGGTACATAACCATGATTTCGTCGGAGATATGCTTCACGACGGAAAGGTCATGGGTGATAAACGCATAGGTCAAACCGCGTTCCTCCTGCAAGTCCTGCAGAAGGTTCAGGATCTGCGCCTGAATGGAGACATCCAGTGCGGACACCGGCTCGTCACAGACAATGAACTTTGGGTTAAGCGCCAGAGCACGGGCAATCCCGATACGCTGGCGTCGGCCGCCGTCCAACTCGTGCGGATAGGCGTACAGCAAGCGCGAGGCGATTCCGACCGTATCCATCAGCTCCTTGATGCGGTCGTCAAGCTCACTTTTCGTCTTGCAGAGATGATGCGTCTTGATCGGGTCCGCAATCAATTCCTTCACGCAGTAGCGCGGGTTGAGGGAAGAAAAGGGGTCCTGAAAGATGATCTGCATCTCCCTGCGCAATTCGTGCAGCTCGCGCTTGCTTACGTCCGTAATTTCTTTGCCTTCAAAGCGGATGGAGCCATCGGTGGCGGGCGTCAAGCTCAATATCGTGCGTCCCAGCGTGGATTTTCCGCAACCGGACTCGCCCACGATACCAAGCGTCTTGCCCTTTTCTATCGAGAAGCTCACGTCATCCACCGCGTGGAGCATTCCACGCGGCGTTTTGAAATATTTTTTCAGGTGTTCAACTTGCAGAAGCTCAGACATTTGACGCCTCCTTCCCGCAGAAACCGCATCTCACGAAATGCCCGGGCTCGGCCTCGATCATTTCCTGCTTGCCGCATTGCTTCGTCGCGCGCGGACAGCGGAGAGCAAATTTGCAGCCCTCCGGCAGATTGGAGGGGTCCGGCACCATGCCGGGAATCGGCGTCAGACGCTGGACGTCCTTTTCCAGACTCGGAATGGAGTTAAACAGGCCAATCGTGTAGGGGTGCATGGGCCTGTCAAAAATATCCTCCAGAGAGCCGTATTCCACGATCTCGCTGGCATACATAATGGCGACTCTGTTGCAGCTCTCCGCCACGACGCCGAGGTCGTGCGTGATGAGCAGCATTGCGGTGTCAAACTTTTTTTTCAGATCGTTCATCAGTCGGAGCACCTGCGCCTGAATCGTTACATCCAACGCCGTCGTCGGCTCGTCCGCCAGCAGCAGCTTCGGTGAGCAGGCCAGCGCCATAGCGATAACCACACGCTGCTTCATGCCGCCGGAAAACTGGTGCGGGAACTCGCTGCCCCGCTCGGCGGGAATGCCGACGGTCTCCAGCATTTCGTTGGCTCGCCGGATCACCTCCGCCGGGGAATAGTCGTTGTGCTGCTGTATGGCCTCCGCGATCTGATCGACCACATGGATGACCGGGTTCAGTGCGGTCATCGGATCCTGAAAGATCATGGAGATCTGGCCGCCGCGAATACGGCGCATCTCCGCTTCCGGCAGCTTGACCAGATCCTTGCCCTCGAACAGTATTTCGCCGCTCTTATAGCGACCTGTGGTTTCCGGCAGAACGCGCAGTATGCCGTACGCGGTCGTGGATTTTCCAGCGCCTGTCTCGCCGACGAGACCGAGCGTTTCGCCTTTTTCGATCTTCAGGGAAACATGGTTGACCGCCTGAACGATCTCCTCCGAAGTCTCATAGTGGATCGAAAGATTTTTTAATTCCAATAAAGCCATATCATCCACCCCTTAGTGCTTCAGCTTCGGGTCCAGAGCGTCACGCAGACCGTCGCCGAAACAGTTGAACGCAAACAGCGTCAGCATAATCATGATGCCCGGAAAAACTGCCATCGGCCAGAAGCGGCGGATGTATTCCAGCCCACTTGTCATAATATTGCCCCATTCAGAGATCGGCGGCCTAACGCCGAGGCCGATAAAGCTAAGGCCGGAAATCGCGGTTATGTTGCCGCCAATGCCCATAGAGGCCGAGACGATCAAAGGGGACAGGACGTTTGGCAGGATTTGCTTGAACATAACGGCGATATTGCTGGAGCCGATTGCGACGGCGGCCTCAACATATTCCTCACCGCGCACCGCCAAAATCTGGCCGCGTATCAGGCGCATATTCGGAGCCACACCGGCTATGCCGACGGCAATAGCCGTTTGCCAGACGCCGGAACCCAAGGCCGCCGACACCACAACGGCAAGCAGTACAGGCGGGATAGATTGTATAACGTCTGTCATACGCATGATGACCATTTCCAGCATACCGCCGTAATAGCCGGCTATCGCACCCAGTATAATGGCCACAAACACGGAGAACATCAACGCCATAAACGCTACCAACAGGGAGGTGCGGCCGCCGTACAGAACGCGGGTCAGCAAATCGCGGCCAAAGTTATCCGTTCCCAGCGGGTGCTCCCAGCTCGGCATCTGGAATTGGTTCTGGATGTCCTGTGTTTCCTGACTATAGGGCGTGAGTATAGGCGCAAAAACAGCTAAAAGTATCAGCACGGATGCGAGAACCATACCTATGACAGCCAGCTTGTTCTTGCGAAGGCGGAACCAAACATCGCCCCACTGGCTGTGCTTACGGCGGCGCTTGCCATGCCTCCGCTCCGGATCGAAGGGGTGATTGTTGCCGGGATGCTTCCCATTCGTTTTCTTTAAAGCCTTTGATTCAGGCGAGTTTTTGTCATGGTGGCCGTGACCGCCCTGATGAGAGCTTTTTTTCGTTTTCATATCTGTCATCATGCAGCTATCCCTTCCATACTTTGTGCCGCTTTTTTCCGGCGCTTCTTTTTGCCCCCGCCTGTTATCTGATCACGGACACGCGGATCGACGGCGGCATAAGCCAAATCTGTCAGAAGCATCAGCAGGGACATGATGAAGGAAACAAAAATAACGCAGCCCTCCACCACCGGATAATCCAAATTGTAAATCGCGTTTTTCATCAGAATGCCGAGTCCGGGCACCGTGAAGATGGTTTCCACAAGAATAGAACCGCCCATGGCGCCGCCCAGGTGCATCCCCAACATAGTCAGCACGGGAATCAGCGCGTTCTTCAGCGCGTGCTTATGAATTACATCATGCTCGGAGACCCCCTTGGCGCGAGCCGTTCGTATGTAGTCCTTCCGGATTACCTCCAGCATACTGGATCGTGTCATACGACAAGAGGATACCAGTGGGCCGAAAATACTGCAAACAATCGGCAGAATATAGCCATACCAGTTTGTAATGCCTGCCGCCGGAAGCCAATTGAGCTTCAAGCAGAACAGAAGCATCAGAAACACCGCCAGCAGAAAACCGGGAATAGCCGCCAATATGATACAGAGCGACGAAACCGTATAGTCCTGTATTTTGCCGTGATGGGTCGCTGCCGTGATGCCGACAGGTATCGCGATCAACTGGGAAAGCAGAACGCTCACCGCACCGATGATCAGGGTTGGCTGCAGGCGTTCAAGAATCTGCGTTGTAACCGAACGGTTATTCATATATGACTTTCCGAAATCAAACTTTGTGACAATATTGATAAGATAATTCCCGAGCTGTACGATATAGGGCTTATCAAGTCCCAGCTCTCGCACCTTAGCTTCATAAGACTCCGGCGTATAGGAGTTGCCGAGAATCGCCATAGCCGGATCGCCGGGCGTGAAATACATAACGGTAAACACAACGATAATCACGCAAAGCAGGATCGGGATCATCCACAGAAATCGCTTGAGTATGTATTTTGCCAAAAACGTCACCTCTTTCTTCGGGGTCGGTCGCCGATTGCGGTAGAGTTAAGGAAGAGCCGGTATTTCTTTAACATGCGTTACAAGAATATAAATCACTTCAGGACACGGAAGGTAGGCACGCCGCCCACATAGGCCTCAAAATCCGCGGACAAAACATTATCATAGTAGCACCATGCTTCGCATTTTTCAAGTAAAGCTACCTGCCAAACATTCTCGTAAAAGCTTTCCTGTATCTCATGGACGACTTTCTCACGGGCGGCGGCATCCAGCGAGTAACTGGAGGCAATCAGCGCGTTCCAGCCGGCGTCGAGGACGGAAGCCGCGGGGACGTTGTCGGTGGGCGTGATGAACTTATTGTACGCAAGGGACGGCTCTCCGTTGTTATCGGTGGTCCCGTTCAGGAAGATCGCGTCCGCTTCGCCCGCGAGCATTCTTTTAAGCTGAGGCATAAACTGCCCGAGGTCCAGCTCCACGGTGATACCGATCTGCTTCAGCATATCCTGCAGGGCCACTGCCATGTCTTCATACTTCTCATATGTAAGCAAGGTGAAGCTAAAGCCATCAGCATAGCCTGCCTCCGCCAGCAGCGCGCGGGCCTTATCCAGGTTAAACTCGTATTCGCCAACGTATTCATAGTAAGACGCGGTTTCAGGAATGACGGAGCCATTGTTTTTGTAAAGACCCTCAAAGCCGGCAACACCCAGCGAGTCAACGTCGATAGCATAGGCGACCGCCTGACGTACCAGCGGGTTGTTCCACGCCTCAACCCTGGAATAATCCAGACAGAGGCTGATGGGATTGCCGTCGCCTTCAAGCTTCGCTATTGTATCTTTAGCGTTGCCGGAAGTGATCTGTTCGTAGTTGTAAGAACCGATATTCAAAGCGACGTCGATAGCGCCGTTCTCATAGTCGATGAACAGTGCGGTCAAATCGGAATAGTATTTGAACGTAATGGTATCAAACTCGTATTCCTCGCTGCCCCAGTAATTGTCGCGCAGCGCGTAGGTGCTGTAAGCGCCGCCGACCTGCTCCACGCAGTAATAAGGTCCGGTACCCTGAACGGTATCCCACCAGATTTCATCATCAACTGAATGCACATCATCGAACGCCTTGTTTTCGATCCAGCTGTTCAGAGATACGATGCCGGGCGCGTATTCTTCAAAGGTGGGAATGGTGACCGTAAGACCGTCCGCGGAAACGGTGGCGTTGTCCCAGTCAAAATTTGAAAGGTTGTTTGCGTTGTTGCCGCCTCTTGCCACCTCATCAGAGTAAGTATAGATAAGGTCCTCCCCGGTCAGGGCGGTGCCGTCGGTAAAGGTAACGCCGTCCTTGATTTCCAAAACAAGGTGCAGATTGTCCTCATAGTACCAGTCGTCGAGGACGTTGGAAACGCGCTCGCCGGTGTAGGGATCAAGGTATGTCAGCCTGTCGTAGCAAAGGCCAAGACCGTTGACATTCGTCGCGTTTGTGTTATCAAAAGGAATCGTGACGTCATTGTTGGTGCCGATGGTCAGCGTCCTGGAGGTTGTTCCAGCGTTTCCCCCAGTGTTCGTGCATGCCGTACACGCAAATACCATAACAAGAGCGAGAAACAGCGCAAGATATTTTTTCATTTTTTCCTCCTTATTAATACTACGTCCGTTGCCGGACATGTTTTATAAAGAACGGATGCCTTTCATCCGATTCCCTTACTTACTGCCATTGTGCGGGTATTCCCGAATTCAGCTGTTATCCTTCCTTCCATTGGTTAAAAGCGCCCCAAACGACCTGCTGCATAGCGTTATCCTCGCCAAGCCAATCGGGGACTTCGCCGATTACCTGCATCTGCCAGATATCGCCGGGGAGATGGACAACCTGAATCAGGGCCATCGGAGCGTCACTGAGACTATTGATTTCCACGAGTTCTGACGGGAGGGTTACATCCGTCTGCCAGTAGATATCACCGTTATCCATAAGCACACATGCAAACATACGATCATCATCGGTGTTTTCCTCGTCAACTGCGACCGGACCGATATCGCTTGCGTCGGATTCGGGCGCCGCTATCCATTCCGCCAAAGCATTCCTGACGGCAAATTCCATGTTTTCATCTTCCTCAAACCAGTCGGGAATTTCGTCGATTATCTGAATCTGCCAATCATCATCACCATCTCCGACTTGTACGACCTGAATCAGAGCCATCGGAGCCCCCCGCAAATCATTCATCGTCACGATTTGTGCCGCGGAGTTTATGCCCTTCTGCCAGAAAACCTCGCCGTTATCCATGAGCACGCAGGCAAAGCCCTCGCCGGTTTCCGCGTCAATGGCAATTGTTGCGGTGTTGACCGCTGTAACCCCTTCAGCCGTCTTGGCTATCGCTCTCCACTCCGCAAGAGCGTTCCAGGCAACCTGCTGCATCTCTTCATCTTCTTCAAACCAGTCAGGGATTTCGCCGATGACTTGCATCTGCCAGACCGCGTCCGGATCGGAAATGGGATCATCGCTGTCGCCGATTGGAACGAACTGAATGTACGCTCTCGGAGCGACCTTGATGCTGAAGTAAGTCTCTACTTCCGTGGGGGTGCTGAGGCCCACTTCCCAGTAACAGCTATAGTCGTCCAAGACCAGACAGGCAAAGCCCTCGCCGGTTTCCGCCGAAACCGAGATCATCGAAGCAACGGTTGGGGATGGGGATGAGGATTCTTCGTCGGTTTTGCTGCCGCAGGCCGCGCAGGCCAGCAGCATCATCAGTGCTAGAAGTAATGCCAGGTACTTTTTCATGGTTCTTCCTCCTAATATTTTTCTTTTTTGCTCTGAACGTTTTTATGGGTAATTTAATTACGGTCTTAGAAAAATCACGGCTATTCAGCCCGCAAGCATTTCGGCTTCGGTTATCGCAAAAATGACATTACAGTCCGAACCGGAAGCGAGATACCAGTATCCCCTATAGTCCGTATATGCGACCAGACCCTTGTTCATCAAATCAACCGCCGCCTGGAAGGGATAGCCGCCGTTTTTCGTCGTATAGGTCCAATCTATGCCGGTAAAAGCGCTGCCTGCAAGCGCGGTAACGATGCCATCGTCGACTTTTTCATCCGGTTGGTTGAACGATACCAGTCCATAGTATAAGCAGTAGCCAATTTTAATGCAGGGACTCGGGCAATCGGTATGAACCATACGCCATTTTGCGGCGACCCAATCCGTCATTTCTCCCCAGAGCGTACTGCCGCATGCCGCATTAATAGATTCTCTCAGGACACTCGCCATCGAGGTTCCCTGCGCTTCCAAATCATTCAGTATGGTGACATACTCCTTTAATAAAGCGACATCCTCATCTGTGTAAGTACCCGTCTCTTTAAACTCGTCGGGGAACATCGCCAGGGCGGCGTCAAAATCAAAGTGGCTGTAAGCTTCGGCCTTCCATTCCGCGCAGGCCGCCATCACAGCGTTCTCCATATCGGTGGTGAACCAATCCGGAAATTCGACGCCGCCGCGCGTCTCCAGCGTCCAGGTAACCGCCTCGTCTTCAAAATAGATAAAATAGCGGGTAACCTCGGGGTTGAGGCCGTCAGGCAGGGAATACTCCGCTTTCTCGTAGTCAAGAACCGGCAGCACCTGAAGATCTACATAGTCGCCGCCGGACAGCTCAAACACGGTGCGGATTGCCTCACAGTTGTCAATACCCACTCTCCAGTAAAGGGTTCCGTCCTTTCCGGCAACAATGGCAAACGCATTGTTATTGGAAGTCTCGTTAACGGAAGCCTCATACAGGATACGGCCTCCGTCGATCGCGTGCAGTCGGTTCATATTGTCGCTGGCGTTGCTGAAGGTCAGGCCGCGCTCTAAGAACTTGTTCATTATGGCAATCGTCTCATCCAGCCCCATTTCTACCCATGCGTCACAATCTAAACTAAAATATGTAGCGACAATTCCGCCGCAGAAATTTTCCTGTGTTCCGCCGGTATTGGTGATGCCCATGTTCTTCAGCAATGTACCGCAATTGGCTTTATTTTTAACCTTATCCGCAACCTTCGTTTTCAGGTACAGATAAGCATCGTCTCCTGCAGATTTTCCGAGCTCCTCACAGAGGAGAGTGTAGAAATTATCTCTGTCGAAAGAATTTGCCGCGTATTCATAAAATAGTTCGATGTCGTCCTCCGTCACCACATAATCGTCGGAAGGAGACGCTTCAATGTATTTGTCTGCGGTTGCGCTCCTGATCGTTTCATAGTCAAATTTGGAATAGACCGTGCCTATCCACTCGTTAAACGCGGCGGTAAGGCCCTCCTGGAAATCTTCGGTGAACCAATTGGCAATACTGTCGGCGGCCACGTAGGCTTTCCAGCCCTGCTCCGGATACAGATAAGGGTAACTTTCCTCATTGTCCGCTGCGACAAAAACGTTGACGTAGGTAGATTCGTCGGCGGTCAGGTTGAAAGTTTCGTACAGATCATCGAATGTGTCGACGCCGATCTGCCAGTGATACATGTCGCCCCTGTCGACGACACAAAGGAATCCCTCCGCCGTCGCGTCGGCCTCAGCAACGGAGAATTCAAGCTTCGTGACGCTGAGAGCTACAGGCTCCGCAATGTCGCCGGCATCCGGGGTCGTTTCTGCGGTATCTGCGGGAGTTCTCGAACAGGCGGCGCAGGCAAGCAGCGTCGCCAACGCAAGCAGCAGTGCAAGATACTTTTTCATGTTTTTCCCCCATTTTTTTAATTTCGTAACCGCTGATCAAATCGAACCGCTGTCTTGCCGGTCTTTTTTCGTCAAGCCGACAACCCGCCTTCATCATCGATTACTTTAACGTCCTCATCAGACGCTATAAACGAACAACCGGGATTATCCAGAGCCTTTATGTATGAATTTCCTTATGCAAAATGGACATTACTTCAAATAGTTAGGCAGCTTATATTTTGCATTATAAACAAATCGCATTCTACTTGTCAAGCAATCATTTCGGCAGATGACGGAAAATTCACATTTTTTATGAGTTGTACAAAAAGTTGCCTCGTCCTTTGTGCTCTTTCACATCTGTATTCTGCCATGCTCACAAATGGGATTTGTTTTTCCTCCGATTGTCCTGTATAATGCCTGTCATAGAGAAGGAGGCAAATGCACATGGAAAATATGTATTGGATGTATTTAAGCCTGTGGAAGGAGCATGACGGAGCGCCGGGTCTCGGCCTTTTTGCGGTTAATGCGGAGACCGGGGAGATCACATTCTGCAAAAAACTGGAGGACAGGATCTCATTTGGCTGCTCATTTGTGGATAAAAAAAGAAACATTCTTTATATCTGTAATGAAGACGAAAAAGTATGGGGCGTCCCGTACGACACCGGACGGCTCTACGGTTATAAAATCTCTCCCGAGGACGGCTCACTGACAGAGCTGTTCCGCCAGGAGACTTACTGCCCCAACCCGTCTTATGTCAGTCTGGATACAAGCGGCGACTTTTTGATCATCGCGCACCATTCCACCGGCGGCGCGATTGCAAGTCTGGAAAAAGACGAAAACGGCAGCTATGCACCGAAGCTGTCCTTCCGCGAATCGCCCCTCGAGCTCTTTTCCCTAAACGAAGACGGGACACTCGGCGAGCTGTTGGATGTCAAAAAGCATGCGGTGGATCCCACGGTTTTCCCGAGAGGTTCATTCCTCCACAGTGCGGTTTTTTCCCCGTCAGGCAACCTGTTCGCCGTCTGCGACAAGGGCGACGGATGCGTATACCTCTACACCATTGACAGAGAGCGTGGAGAACTCAAGCTCCTGAGCCGTACGATGACCGACGTTCACGGCGCACGTCCGCGCTGCTGCGTGTTTCATCCGACGCTGCCGTATTTCATCATCAACCATGAGCAAATGAAAGACAAGCGCATGATGGTTTGTTCCTTCCGTTACTCGGAAAATGGTAAAGTCGAGAAAATCAGCTCGGTCAACGTGCTTCCCCCGGACTGCGTCATTCCGCCGGGAAGTCACTATGAACAGCAGGGATTGTGTATCAGCGAAGATGGAAACTACATATACACCTGCATAAACGGCCCCAATTCCATTGGTGTCCTTGCGCTTGACGGCGCAAGCGGTGCGCTCCATCTCGTGCAAAATGTCCCGATTGCGGGCAAGTGGCCGCGCGGCCTTGCGCTTATACCCGGAGGAAAATTTGTCGTTGCCAGCTGTCTCGTCAGCGGGGATGTCATTTCGTATGCCATCGAAGCAAACGGCCATCTGCGGCCTACCGGTTCGACAGCCAAACTGCGGGGCGGTTCCTACATGTCTTTCTGCGAGAAGAGCTGAGTATTGAAATGCGGAAGGGGAGCCGTAGCCAAGCGAACGATGCGGCGCTTGCGGTGACGAGGCGGCTATGTACTCCTGAAATGCAAAAAAGCCGCCGGTTCTATTTGAAAAGAACCGGCGGCTTTGAAATATGTTATTTATATTGGGAATTCGATGGAAAAAGCCCGCAAACGCAGTGTTCACGGGCTTTTTGCTGGCTCCCCAAGTTGGACTCGAACCAACGACCCTGCGGTTAACAGCCGCATGCGCTGGCATACGTCAGTACAGGCTACGGCAAAAGCTCAACAAGAAAAATGCCAAAAGGAAACCCACCGATGCGGATGGGCTTCCTTTTGTTTAAGCCGACAAAAACTGCTCGTAGTTCAAATCCAATACAATATCCAGTCCATAACCCCTTGATATGTTGATTTCACGCACTATGCGTAAAATTTGTGCTTGACATTTACAAACTGCTTATGGTTGTTTTTGATACGAATTCTATGCAATGGTATCCAGGCTTCTAGGAAGTGGTCACAACCCTATAGTCACTGAACCTCTATCCCGTCAATAAAAACTGCTCCGCTAACAGTCTGGTCGAAAATTAGTTCCATCGATTCGATTTCCGCAAGGTTTACTCCCTCAAAAAGCGTCAAGGGTACATTCAGTGTGCCCAGCGGTGTGGGCGGGTGCCAATACTCAATGGTGAAATCCGTCAGTTCCGTTTTCCCAAGCTCGCCCGGGTAACACGACAGGATGTTCTGGTTCGCTGCGGTAATGACCGCCGCGGTATTGCCGTTTTCATCCCGGAGCATAATTGTAAACCGCAGGGCCTCGTCAGCCTGATTGAGCGCCGACGCGGAATCGGGCACGATATGAATACTCAAGGCGCTTTTTCCACTGAAATCGGAATC
>Ga0153971_1000144_pt1 | contig 12481 bp, 5 predicted proteins | sample TSGA055MetaG_FD_104686 | JGI IMG/M metagenome (GOLD analysis project Ga0153971, IMG submission 104686) | Attine ant fungus gardens microbial communities from Georgia, USA - TSGA055 MetaG | ecosystem: Host-associated > Fungi > Mycelium > Unclassified | place: USA: Georgia, George L Smith State... | reverse complement strand
AGTGGCCAAGTTGAAGCGTTCAACGGTTCTTCGGCCTACCACCTTTCTTTTTCATCAAGGTTGAGCTTGTTCAATTGAAGCTAATGCTATGCTGCCCTTTCCTTGTTCAAGAGAAAGCGAGGATTTTGAGTTACCGGCCCAAACAAAAGAGATTAGCCTCTTGATCGATCGATTGATTGGATCGAAGTACGAAGGGGTTGATTGAAGTGTGAGATCCGCCCAAGACTAAGGCCGAGCTACTAGCTGCTGCTGGATTGGACGTCTATCTATCTCACCACGCTCCCCTACTCCTATAAATAGAAAGGCCGGCGCGGCGGAAGGTCTGCTCATCTTTCTTACGGCTCGTTACCGGTTCACCCCTTCGGCTTCTTCAATTCAAAAAAAAGGTAGTTTACTTGCTTATATTATTATAAAGGAAATCGCTTCAAGCAATGGCTTTGGATCGACCTGACTTCTTAGAGAGGTGAATGAATGAATGAAATCCGTTGAATGAAGAAGTCTTTATGGCTCAAGCTGCTAGCGGACCTCCAACATTGAGAAAGTCAAGCATGTCAGCACGCCCCCTACCTATGTAGTCGGCTTCCCGGTAGTTTGCGGGATTAACCGCTCGCTATTGGAATCGGTCTATTTAAATGGCCTATCTCCAGATGTTATCGCTTCTTAATAAGCTGCCTTTGTTTGTGGTCGATCAGGAACATACTACATCTTCTTCCTCCTCGCGTGAGCCCGCAGCAACCATAGACCATAGAAAAGATATTCATGAGTGGAACCCTCCTTCTTTAGTGCCAACCCGGGGATCCAATAGAGATGCCCCTGTCAAGTGACTCCAATCGTATCTGAATCTGTTTTAATGACAGAAGGGTAACCCCAAAGACAAGTAGTTTGCTGTGTTGAACGTAACTATAGGTTCTCCACCTTGAACTGAATGTCCGATCCCTGCTTCTCGGTCCCCTTCCCTCTCCCTAAACCTCTTCCTTTCCTCTTGCGGTTAGAAAGCGGGAAAAAAGAACTGTTGGTAAGCGGTTCGGCTTCTAGCTCAAGTTCAGTCTCAAGCTAAGTCTCAGTCTCCAGCTAGCACGACTCCTGGCATCGCTTTTCCAGTAAGAATAAGTCCTAGGCTGAAAGATTGGAATTGAGCTACCCAACTTACTGAATACAACTATGGACCTGAAACGCTGTCTTTCAACTACTGGTGGTAAGGCAATCTAACCTTCTTCTACTCAGTTAGCGGGAACGAAAACTCTTCCTTCCAGTGCTTTAATTAAGAGTTCAAAGAGTAACCTAGTGAAGTTCATCCTATCAACAGGTGGAAGCAGCTCTCTTGTTGTCTCCTGCTCTGTCTAATGAAGATGACTTCCCTTGCCACAAACAAAGCAACCCCAAAGTCCTAGGGGGGAGCAGGCAACTCTTTCTTCTGTGAGTTCCCCTCTTCCTGTTGTCAGTTGGGAGTAAGAAAAAGCAGGAAAAACAGTCCATTTTGAGGTCTCATAATCAAGGTGAAACAGAAAATGCTATTTATGAAGGGAAATTCGCATTGACAAAGCAACTTTATCTCCCCAATGCGAAGTTTGGGAGTGATGTTGAGTAGCAGTCATCTTTGACCTGGACGGCTACCCAGATTCTTAAGCTATAAGTCCCCCCTCGCTTCTCGTACCCGAACGTCAGACACGATCGAAGGAATGATCATAGCAACCTATCTGCCTACTCGATCTGTCTCATCAAGCGGGGACGGAGACCTACCCTGCAACATCGAAATGAGCTTTACGGGCCCCCCCTACTAACGAGAACTATCGACTTCACTAGCAGTCGGATAGGAAGCTGTGATCAACCAACTGCTCGCTAAATCCAGGCAAATGGGAAGTGAACGGAACTCACTAGAATGCAAGATAAGTTGCTCGTAGGCGGGCACCCCGTATGTGCCCGGTCTACAACTCTTGGGGAGGGACCTCCGCCTCAACCGAGCTACAGCTAGAGCATGCGAGCTTGTTCCATTCTACACCCATTCGGGATTGGAGCCACTGAACATCAACCCCATCCTGCCAAAGAAAAGAAAGTCAATCTTGTCACCAGTTTAGAGCTTTCTGAGGAGAGATGGCGCTAACAAAGTAGTTCATTCGATGTTAGATCGTGACTTATGATTTTTCGATCTCAACTGCTGGTGTGAGACAAAAAGAAAAAGGAGCCTTCTTTTGATTCAACCGATTGCGAATCAACAACTGTGACACTAGACAAGCAAGGCAATCAACCGGATCGGGGAAGAGAACTCACTTTGTCGAGTTCGGTCTGGTTCGAGTTCTGAAGGTTCTAAAATATCTAGGCCGAAGGTTGCAGCATTTTTTGGGGTCTGATTCAAGCTCAGAGGAAGGCGAAGGGGAGGAGAAAGCCTCTGTTATTAGCTTTTGCTTTTGCGTCCGTGCTCGCGCATTCATTTACTAGAAAGTGAGCCTCTTTAGCTTGAGCACGATCTGCTGCGGATGAATGGAGGGTTCTTGCTGCTTTAGGCCCTTTTATTGAAGTCTTTTATGATTGCATTAGATGCTTCAAACGAAGGATTTGGATAGAGGAAACTTGTCATAGAATTGATGTTTCGATTGAGGCTATAAAGATTGAATCAGTGAAGGGGTAGCCTGGTCAACCAGGCAAGACGGAAGAACTTCCTATATGACAGGATCGGCAAGCCAAGAAAAGCGAGAAGGAGCTCAGTTCGTGGGGTAACCTCTCAATCTCGTAGTGAGCGGGGTTAACTCAATGAGAGTAGACGGTTTTCCACGTGGTAATATAATCATAGGAAAGAATCGTATGATGAAGAGTGCTAGTTTTTTACAAAGATTTTGGTGCACAAGAGATTCTCTAACTAAAGAGTATGTTTGGGAACTAGCCCAGCGACCCTGGATAGCGATCCCTAGAGAGAGAGGAAGGAAACTGCGCATGAAAGGGCAGAGAGAGCGGGGGTACTTCAGGCTGCTGGTCACGCTCCAGAGCTTCCTAATAGGCGCATAGGAAATAACTAAATGCCCAGCTACTCAATACCAACTAGCAGTTCATATTACAGAGGTAAGCCCTTATCCCAGTCCTTTGGAATGGAGGGACGGGCAAGCAAGATGCCTTTAAGAGTTAAGAGTGTACGGAGGTAGGAAAAGCGGTCTCTTAGACAAATAGTTGTGTAACGAAATAAGACGCTACTCGGATAGCTTCAGCTAGGCGGATACGAAGGAAAGAGCAGATAAAACTGCAGAGATCTCGCTTGACCTTCGCGCTGCTGGTGACGCAGCCTTGGAGTATGTTCACTCAATCCCGCCAGAGTAGGTACATTAATGAGGTACCTCTCGTCCTAGCTACCTCGCTCCAGGGATCCTAGGCCAAACCAACCCAGGGCAGGCAAACTAACAAACATAGAGGGCCCTTGATGCCTTCACAAATGGAGGATGACGAAAGGGGCTCTAAGCCCGGAGTAGCACCCTGTCGATCGATGACCTCAATACGGGAAGCCCGAACCCCCACCTTTAACTACTAGCTACCTACGTCGCTTGAATTCTTAGTCGAGTAAGCCTACGTGGTGCTGGGTTACAGATTAAAGAATTCGCTACAAGCACACTCGGATCCCCTCCTCTCTCTGCGCTCTGTCACTCACTCGCTTGTTCACTTACGCCAAGCAGGCTCTTCTTCTTCTTTGGTAGTTTGTTCCTAGATCGCTTTTCCTTGCTTAGATCTAACCTCTTTTATGACTATTACTTGATGCCTTAACCTCTATCTTTTTCTACACGGAACTGGCAATAGAATCTCAATGGAGGCTATCCCGAGATGCTCCTATTATCAGATATCTACTAGCGACCCTATTTCACACTCTCCCACACAGAGAGGGAAAGGCCTTATTCCACTAACAGAAAAGCAAGGTTGTTTACTTGCTTATATATATATATAAGGTTGTTTACTTGCTTACTTGTTGAGGAACTGAACCCATTTACTTTAAAGGCTGGCATCCCGGACTGATAAAGAATCAACTAGGAAGACTAGGCAGAAAAAGATCTTCTTACCCGCAGTAGCGACAATCAGGAACACTACTTCTATAAGATGATTCTCGCCATTTTCCTTACAATAGGGGCATTGACTTCAGTCTCAACTAGACCTAGACCCGCTAGAAAAAGCAGGATTGCTTGAATGGAAAGAACAAAACGGAAAGGACAACCAAACGAAACCGCTAACAGCAGAAGGCAGTATCTATATATAGTAGAGCTCGCTTACCATACGAAACCAGGCCTTTAAGGCTGGAGTGGAAGGGAGAGTAGACCCGAGAGCTGCAATAGTAATTAGTATTAGAGCACCAGCCCTTATCGAGACAAGAGACCATACATTAACTATGGCAAGAACATTCAATGGTCTGCGATCTCTCTTCCTCAAAGAAAGGAGAAGAAGCTATCGAACAGTGTCTTATAGAAAGAGTCTAAATAACATCTCCAAACAAAAGTCAATCAACGAAGCCGGTAAGGAACGGAATTGACAAAATTCACCAGTGAAAAAAGAAAATCTTGTTCCGGGGGAAGGCAATGAATAATGAATAGGAAAGTAAGATTAAGAAGAAGAAAGAAACTCTACAAGACTATGCTACAATAGAAATAGGGAGCAAAAGCCGGATCTGTCAAAGCCTTGCCTCCTGCCGAATCATCAGAGACATGAAATCACATTACTGTAATGAATGAAAAAGTTGGGTTGTCGAGTGATAGGGGTGGATCTCCCAGACAGCGAGCAAAGAGCAGAGCGACAATGCAAGGAGGTAGGTGCCTAATTTAAGCGATTAACCGTCCCTTACGAAGTAGGAGCGGAAGCCGAAAGGCGTAGAGAAAAGAAAGGCGATTTTGTCACAAGAATTGCTGTTGAGCTGGGACCAAGAAAGGTCAGCGATTCGGAGATTGATTTGAACAGCAGAAAATCCGGATCTGAGACACTAGAGAGATGAGAAAGATTAAGAGAGCTATTCTAGCCAAAGAAAAGGCACGAGAAGTAAGGAACTAGTTCTGGTAGAAAAGTCACCCGAGGCAACTCAACTAAATAGGTCTAGGTGGGGTCTCTATATTCAGGTTAAGGACCCATAGACGGAGCTAGTCTAGTTCGGTAGCGTGGGATGGCATGAGGAGATTTAGTTTCACTCTTTTTAGAATTAGAAAGAGAAGAAAGAAAAGAGGACTACTTAGTCGTCTCGAAAGAAAGTAGCCAGGCTTGAGGCTTACTGCTAGCAGGGTCAAGAAATAAAAAGCAAGAGGCTAACAGTTGACACTTCAATAGCAGACACAAAGGAAAGTCGGATGAAAGTGATCCTAATGGAAACTCGAGACCAATGCGATAAAGAAGAAAGGCAATTTATCGTACTTCCCGAGGGTAATGAGAAGAATTCCTCCTTCTACTGCTTTTCCTTTGAATGCTTACCCAAGCCCTTGCCATTCTTTTGAACCACACCGATCTGCAGATGTTTGAGGGAAGAAGACGGTGCTAGCGAAGTGAATTAACTAAAAGGCATCGGTTGACTCTCTTTCTAAGAGCAGAGCAGGGGAAGAAGGAAAGAGTTTATTATATATAAAGCAGACTTCCCCTTTGACGAAGACAGGGGATAGAGCTTTGAATAGCAAGGGAAGGTAGTAAACAACCTTGTTCCGAAGGTAAGTAAGACAGTTGATCTTAGGTAAGATCTACTGCCTTACGTGAGGAAGTCCGGCCAGGTAAACTAAGTTGTCTGCTGTTTAGTTCTACCGAAGGATAAACCACCTCCGGATCTTAGGAAAAAAACAAACCAAGCCAAGCCAGTCCGGCCAGTCCAGTCCAGGCTTAGAAGTCTCAATTGTTGTTCCTCATTTCATGTAGTTTGAGTATCATCTTTTCTTCCTCCGTGATACAAGGTAGCCAACAAGGCTACCGCGATTAAGGACTGTTCATTGTACTGGCCCGCAATTATCTGTAAGACTGATAAAGCCCCTTCCCTCTTCGGAGGTGAAAGTCGTTCGGTTGGCGTACTTCTGTATAGACCCACCACTCTTATCTTATAGTCTTTTCGACCTCTTCACCTTCCACCGTCTCTGCGGTTAATTACAGGTGTATGACTGTTGATAATGCTTTTTTTTTCTCGCTACTTGTAAACAAAACCATCAACGTCTTAAGTTGAATTTGCTGTTTCTCATGCCCTTCAATGACCGATGAGACGAGATAGAATCCCCAGAGGGAGTGAACGGAGCGATAGCGCAGCGAGTAGCTCTGGGTGTACGAAGCAAACAAAGAGCAGATACCCTACCCCGGAAAAGGAAAAACGAAAGCCTAGGATCATGTCATTACTACTCCGCGGGAAATTGGACCGTACGAATGAAGAAGACTGACCATTTTTTGATCATCCTTTTCCTAGCCGAACGAGCGAAGCGCTTTAGTCAGGTCGGAAGATTTGAGTATACAACTATCAATGGATAGGAGACCACAAGGTGTATCATCAAAAAGGGCGGCGCCGGGCAAGTCCAGTGGTCATACCGACGAAGCATAAGAATTAGAAGTACAGAAGGAATCTTTGACAATAAACTATGGGGTACTCCGAGCCAACCACCAGCCCTAGTAGGGGCTCGCTGCCTATGCCAAATGATCCTTCTTTGGTACTACCTTCCTGGCTAGTCTTGCCTATGGAAATGAATAGTCAAACCAAATTCCTCAAGACCGTGAAAACTTTCGTTTGTTGGGCATACTTATGTATCAAAATGGGACTTGCGCCTTCTTGTGAGTGAGGACTAGAGTTTTGCTGGGTGAAGAATTATTTCGTTCGAATCACGACCCGGTACGCGTGGCTAAGCCAAAGGATAATAATTTCAATCAAAAGGCTTGGAGCGGCCCGCAATGCAATGGTTAGAAGAAACTTCGTAAAGAACTGAAGCTAGCAGGGTTTCGGCTTGAGTGTGACATTGATGCTTCAAGGTCGATGACAGAATGGTACAAAGAAATCAGGAAGACAGCGATCATTAGAAATTCACAAATGAGAAATGCGGCTCATTCCTTTTAAGGCAATTACTTCAAATCTGATGAGAGGAAGGGAGCGCAGGTATCATGCTCGAGACATCGCACTGGGCCAGCCGCGTGCTCACCGCCTAACCCGATGTTCGGGGCATCGGGGACGGGATCGTCATGCAATAACTTGATCCGTGTATGCGCTCCCAGTTATCGGCCACAAGGAATGGACCAATTCCTTCATTCAATGCATATTGATTGAGAATCTATGCAGGAGATCGGGTCGCGAACCTTCTCTTCTCTCAGGTCCAGAGGGGAACTCTTAGTTAGGTCCCTCAGCGACTTGGATTGATGCCTATCGGTAACAGGAAGCTCGGGATTTGCGCCATGTATGTGGCACACAACTGGTTCTATCGATGCGAATCAACGGAAGTTTGGTCTTCGGAATGGCAAATCATGATACGAGAGGGGAGCTCTGACGTGCCATTTAGTAGCACTCATGGGATCTGGTCAACAAAGGTGTAACTATGAAGTAAGTCGGGCAAACCCTTTCGAAAATGATCCAAGGGAGGAGAAGTGTTGTTTGCAAGCGAACCCAATAATGCCACGAGGCGGAGAGCCTTTCGATGAAGCCTGCACCCACTGGGAAAAAGGAATAATAGACCTTGCCAGAGTTTCCCGATAAGGGGTCTTAAACAACATAAGAAAAAGCTTCACCGACTGCTTTATCCACAAGAATGTCATAAAGGTTCTCTCCGGTCTTCCTCAAAAAGACAGCTTTAGAGCGCAAGTCAAACTCATGATAGGCGAGCAATCACGCGCACATGGTTTAGCGGTTTGCTGTGCTCTGTGCTTCTCCAAGACCCGATGCTTCATCTGCTTCTTTAGCTTAGTAGGACTTCTTTCACGCTATTGCGTGAAACATTTCCCAATTGAATTGCCAGGGATGACCCTTTCCAGATGACCGATAGAGGTTGGACAGATTCCTGTTACCAGAAGGAGGAGATAATAAGGGATTCGCTGCTCTAGACTTTGCTATAGTTGAATAGTTGAATGCCTAAAAAGAGAGCATTTTCTCGCATGTTTAGTGCCGGCCCTATTCGAGAGCTTTCAAAAGCTTTTCACTATCGAAAAGAGGGCATATAGCCCGAGTCCTTAATACAGGAAAGACCGATTACGACTGTTGCAAGAGTGGATATCCTTTCCGACAAAGGACGGGAATCATACTTTTAGAAAAGGAATTCCACATAGCGAATTACATAACCTCTAACTCCTCTGTCTACCTGTACCCGAGGGAGGAGAGATCTTTCATAAAGAAAGAGCATATCGAACGTGATATCGCATATCGAAGAGACCAAGCACCGGGATGAGCCTAAAGCAAGCAACAAGGGATGACCGGGCGACTCTTCTAAAGGAAGAAGGGATTCGCTAATGGCACAAGAGATAAATTGCCAATTAACGATACTGATTCCGGATGCCCGATACCAGAGGACAGAAGACCCATTCCCGATAACAGATAGATGACGACATAGTAAAAGTCTCTAATATAAATAGAATAAATAATAAATAAGGGGTTAAGTTACATATGTAAACATCAACTAGACTTCGGTGGTTAACAACCACCTACTTCTTTGAAACATAAAATCCGGCGTAGTATGAGTTCTACGTTAGTAAACGAAGAATTGGGTGATATCAAATCCTATGTCCAAAAGTAGAGCACCATTATCTGATCAGGCTAAAGAAAGACTTCAGGCCAAATTAGATATGAGGAAAGGTTGAAACGACAAGAAGAGTGCTTAGTGAGGAGACAGCACCGGAGGGAGGAAATTCTCGCGAATAAGGAAGCACGTCGACTCCGAAAGGAAGCTCGCGAGAGGGAAAGAGAAGAAAAGAACCAATGACATCATCCCAAGCCGATTGCTTCTCTCGAGATGGTAGTGAGGAAGGAAAATGCTTTGTCTATCGATGTAGTTCCAAGTCTTCGATGTCCCTCGGAGACTGACAAGAGTAAGAATTTGTACTAACAGAGTAGTAGAATGGGATTGATGATGAGCGGGCAAAAGCCCCCAGATCTCCTGGTTTGTGAGCCGGGTTCAACCCTTTTTTTTTCTTGGCACGAGATGCCGTTACACCATACACGGTAGGTGAAAGACCAAGCACAAATCTCGATGATTAAACATTTCGGTATTTCGACATGTGATTCACTGCCGAAAGCTCCTTCTTGTACGCTAGCACTTGAGGGAGGTGGTTCGGCTACCTTTTTCGTCGTGTTTGCGGATGGAACAGAATTTATTTATCTCTTATTACTATGCCATTGATGAAGATTCATAGCTTGGGAAAAGACCTGAAATCCTACCTTTCGGCATTGCGATAAAGTGTTGACAGAGCAGAGTGAAAGGCACCACATCGAGAGAGAGGGCTGGGGAAAGACCCGGACATTGAGAGGCGGACAAGGAGGTTATATCGCTCTAAAACAGGTACTGATAACGAACCACAAGCCCTAGCTTTTAAGCCGAAGAAAGAAGCAATCATACCCCTGGAACAGAAAGATATTGCACTTCCAAATCGTTACTAGAAGCACTGCAAGCGCACTTCCTATCTAGGCAAACCAAACCCGAAAAAGCACCTCCCCCCCTTGCAAGAGCGGGTGTGCGGGAGAACAGAACTGAGCATCAAGGCTGCAAGACAGAAGGAAGGTTCCCGCGTGCAGGAAAGCTTTTTTCACGGGTATTTGTCTCTATCTCGCTCTCCCAACTCATACTTATGATAGGCGGGCTCAATGCCGGATATTTACCTCTGGAGATCCTTCTCTTTGAATTCCCGGTATTCAGCCTTGGTTCCACCCTTCAATTCATGAAGCAGATCGCCGGGAAGGCTGTTTCTCAAGCATAAAGCGAGAGTTTTCGACCCCGATCGACAAACAAAACTCCTGATAGAAGCCCAGTTTCTTTAGTAGGAAATCAACGAAAGATCTTTGATCTCACCTGGAAGTCCAACAAACCACTTTTCCCTACAAAATGCTATCTATCCCTGCCTGCTTCTTCCATTCGCTGAGCTCTGAGCTCCTCTGGCAAATCATGATGCGCGCATGCTGGCTACTCTGTCTTGGGCGACAAGGACATATCACGAGGTAGAGACGCAGGGTGATACCATATACCATAGGGTGATATTCCGAGGTAGGCCTATTAACCCACCACCCTGACCGGGCCAGGAGCTTTCTTCTGAAGTCATTTCACTCTCTTGATCTGTTAATAGGAGATAAGGGTATCTTTTCCTTTCTTGATTTCGGCCTGGTAACGTAGTCCATCCTCCACCGGCTCAGTCAGTCAAGCTCAAGCTATATATCCTAACCCTGAATAAAGACGGGCAATTCTAGCTGAAGCTTTAGATTCAGCGTCTTCCTCTGCGGAGAATTCCAATTCTGCCTATGAGTTTTGGAGTAACGGTAACGGAACTGTTCTAAGGCTTGTCGCCGATGCTTTCAATCTTCGTGTTCTCTTGTTCCTGTTCCCACGGATGAAAATCACTGAAATGAAGACCCAGCTCTACACTTCGCTGGCGGGAAAAATAGATATTCGACGGGAAGCCCTTCACTACCCTTCCGCTTTCATTTTGGACGGTTAGGTTCTTCAGCAAAGCGGTTTCTCGCAGGCTCAGAAAGAAGGAAAAGGGATTACTTCTTACTCATCTCAGATGCGGCTAATCGACTGATGATCTTATCAACTTACTCGGTATATGGAGAAAGTCATCAACAGACTCGTCTTGACGCTGCTTGGCTTCCGTCAATTCTCTTACGCCTACGCACTAAAGGCAAAAGGATGTTTATCTGTACTTTCTCTATCATACGTCCTTTGACTTCACTCCGCTACGCACCTTCGCCTAGTTGTCCTAAGAGCGGATTCATCCCCGCAAGGGAAAGCCTAAACCTTACTCCGCCAAGCCCTTCTTGCAAAGACCGGTAATGCCACATCTAAGAGAAGAAAGCATCGAATCCTCTCTTTGCTATAGTTAAGATATCCCCTGCTATATCTGCTGTTGAGAATCCTCTTCCTCGGTATAACTATAACAATAAGTAAGCAAGTAAACTCCCTTATATATATATATAAGCAAGTAAACTACCTTAGCACAAGCACTAAGCGATAATAATTCCTTGGTTGGCTACCTCAGTAGGTGCTTGTTTGGCATGAGCTGTAGCGTAGGCACAAGAAGTAGGAGGATCCGGAGGCGTAGGAGCAAGGCGCAGGAAAGCCAGGTGGGTGTGGTCTCCTGCCTGGTCGGTAGTCATCTTTCATCTGCTAGCTGTCTGAGGTAGGTGGTCTCCTGCCATTGGCTTAGCCTTAGCCTTGCAAGCTACCTTGCTATTGGTCAGCTACACACGTCGCTTTCATTTCCTCTTTGACTTTTTTTTTGTTATATGCGGTCAACGCGAATAGATTCTTTGCTTGTTTACCCCGTCGAAAGATGTATCTCCTTGCCCCCTTAAGGATTCTCGGCCTTCTTAGCTCTCTTCTTCCATCGGCTCTTCTTTCATCAGGAAGAATTGGTCCTCTCTGTTGGCGAATCCCCTTGCTATTGTTGTTTCAATATTCCATTCCTGCCTGTCCTGTGGCACATGCGGTACCAGCTCTTGTTCTTGATGTGGCTCTTTCGGAAGTTGCGGAAGATAGTATAGATGCTCCTGTTCTTTCTTCGGCAGTTGTTGATGCGCTTTACTTCTTTCTGAGTATCCCGGTGTATGGTATATGGCTAGTCTCGACTCTCCGAGTGAACCACTCCTTCCACTATCCGAGGTCTCTCTTTGGAAGCTTCCTCGTCCGTGCAGTGCCATCTCCGTGGACTATTTCTGTTTATGTCTGTACTTCCCTTTATCTTGAGGAGTGAGCGTCCTTAACTAGTAAGCAAGTAAACTACCTTGGTGAGTGTTTTGTTTTTTATACTATACTACCATCAGACTTGACTGCCCAACATTCAAGTCTCTGTCATTCCCCTTACTAGATCAATCCCTGGGGGCACATGTGAGGTTTGAAGATGCCTGGACCTTTCCACCATATTATCAGAGCCTAGTCAATGCCTCTGCCCAGAACAATTGAGCCCCCTGGGTTCAAGATCTCATATCAATCTTCGACTACTGGGAAAGAATTGGGGTGCGGCAGGAAGAAATGGAATTCGAGAAAGAAGTCGAAACTGGTCTTCCCAACTGCTGCATAGAATCAGAGCTGGGTGGCACTGAAGTTCGGTTTCGATCAAGACATCCCAACAACTTACTAAAGAGGGGGGTAATGCGGAAGTGCAACCGATGATAGAGGTCCTTTTCCAGCAACTCTAGAAAGCTCCTACTCCCATAAAGAATGCGCAGGAGAGGACTGAGCTCGGCTCAACTGGTGGGTCAGCTTCAACAGGGAGCGCACAGCCATACACGAATCACTTTCAATACAAGAAGCCGAGAACCCAATCGTGTCACTAGAGCCAGGATAGGCAGGGCGCCTTCATCAGCTACGGGCACCAACTTACT
>Ga0153971_1000143_pt1 | contig 12487 bp, 13 predicted proteins | sample TSGA055MetaG_FD_104686 | JGI IMG/M metagenome (GOLD analysis project Ga0153971, IMG submission 104686) | Attine ant fungus gardens microbial communities from Georgia, USA - TSGA055 MetaG | ecosystem: Host-associated > Fungi > Mycelium > Unclassified | place: USA: Georgia, George L Smith State... | reverse complement strand
TTTCCGAGATATTGGCGATTTAATAAACGGTACCATGGTGGTTACCAGTTGATCTGCCTAATATCTCGGCCATTATTGATCGCCTCGAGACGTGACTGGTACCAATCGAAAGGTCTTTTCAAGGGCTTTCCGTAGCCATTGAAACCGTGAGAATCGATGGAGAATTGATGGAGATATGGCCGAATGAAGTTTGTGACAGGAGGGATATCTATGGATGTGGACACCATCCAAAAGACGCACCCTACACCTCCACAGGGATGTTATCGATGCGGAGAGCCCAACCATCTCGTAAAGGACTGTTCCCACCGTCTAGACATCCAAAGGTTAACTGCAGAGCAACAGAAAGAATTGATCAAAGATTTGATGGCCTTGAAAGATGCAGTAGCAGAAGAGGAAGTTGGCTCCTCCCTGGAGGAGGATTTTGTTTAGTGCGGCCAGCAAAAAGTGCGCCCCGGTTGCTGTTAGTTAATAGGTTTGCTGTATTAGACGTAGAAGAAGTCAATACAGAAATTCGTGAACCTATAGACGCACCCCCTCTCTCCCCCTCCACTCCGGCCAGGACAGCCCTGCCCTGGAGGCCCAAATGGGAAAAAAAACTCCCCAGACAACTCTCCGCCAATACCCTCGACACCCGCAGAACGTCTATCATTCTGCCTATAGAGATTGGTACCACCAACACCAGCGAGGTGCATTTCATCAAAGTGCTTTTGGACTCCGGAGCCACTGGCAACTTCATAGACAAGGATTTTGTCTGTACAAAAGGTATTAGTACCCGGAGCATCTCTCGTTCCATACCGGTGTTCAACGTGGACGGCTCCCCTAACGAAGCAGGACAAATCTCCGAAGTAGTGGATGTAATCCTCCGTTATAAGACCCACTCCAAAAGAACGCTCCTTGCTGTCTCTAACCTCAGGAAGCAGAGTATGATCCTCAGCTACACCTGGCTCAAGGACCATAATCTGGAGGTCAATTGGCAAACCGGGAAAGTGCAGATGAATAGGTGCCTCCCTCGATGTGAAGGATGCCACACGATACAAAAGGAATGAATGTCGCAGAGGAAAATGGAGGCCAGAGCCGTCAACGTCTGTTGATCCAGACCCCCTCTGGAATATGCAGAAGACTTGGAAGATGACAAGACCTCCCTCCAGATATGCGAGGTTGAATACGAGCAAGGGAACAGACTCTTCATGACGAGGATTCTCCTGGAACCTGCTGTGGAAGACCTTTGTGCCACCTCTACGATCTCCCAGAAACTTGCGGAAGGAGCCTGTCGAGCCTCGGAGACGTGGAAGGAACTTCTCACCCTACCCAACTGTGTTAAAGAATTTGAATCAGTGTTCGCAAAGAAAGACTTCGACATCCTTCCGGAGCATAGGCAGTGGGACCACACGATTGAGCTCATTCCAGGCTCGGAGCCCAAGTCATCGAAGGTCTACCCCCTGTCTCTGGTGGAACAAAAGGAGTTGGACTCTTTCCTGGAAGAGAACCTGTGTACCGGGTGAATTCGTCCTTCCAAATCTCCCATGGCAGCCCCAGTATTCTTCATCAAGAAAAAGGACGGCTCCCTCTGGTTGGTTCAGGACTACTGAGCACTTAATTCCATGACAGTCAAGAATAAGTACTCCCTCCCACTGATCTCTGAACTCATATCGCAACTCTGCAAAACCAAATACTTCACCAAGCTGGATGTTTATTGGGGTTTCAACAATGTCTGCATTAAGCCTGGAGATGAGTGGAAAGTAGCCTTCCAGACCAATCGAGGCCTGTTCGAACCCTTAGTAATGTTTTTTGGCATGACTAACAGCCTGGCCACCTTCCAAACTATGATGAACGACATCTTTCGGGACCTCATAGCAGAAGGTATCATGGTGGTCTACCTGGACAACATCCTGATCTTTACTAGGACGGAAGAGGAGCACGCGAAGGCTATTAGATGGGTGCTACAGGTCCTATAAGAACACAAACTTTTCCTCCGCCCGGAGAAATGTGAGTTCTGCAAGTAGAGCGAATCAAGTACTTAGGACTAGTCATCTTGGAAAACAAAGTCTCCATGGACCCGGTCAAGGTTGCGGGAGTCCGAGAGTGGTCTACTCTAGAAAACAAGACAGATGTCCAGGCTTTCCTGGGCTTCGTCAACTTCTACCAAAGGTTCATCTGGGATTTCTCTACCAAAGCTCGACCCCTCTTCGACTTAACACGCTCCGAACAAGTCTGGACGTGGAGTGAAAGGGAACAGACGGCCTTTGAAGACCTCAAGATGGTGGTGACCACTGCTCTGGTGTTGATGTCCCCTCAGGACTTGGAGCCCTTTCGGGTTGAAGTGGATAGTTCAGACTTCGCCACAGGAGCAGTCTTATCTCAGCAGTTGACGGCGGATGGAAAATGGCACTCCGTAGCATTCTACAGTAAGTCCTTGTCCTCCATGGAGCGGAATTACGAAATCCATGACAAGAAAATGCTAGCTATCATCCGTGCGCTAGAAGAGTGGAGGTACTTCCTAGAAGGAGTAATCTATCTGGTAGAGATCTGGACTGACCACAAGAACCTCGAGTATTTCATGACGGCCAAGAAACTTAACTGTCGTCAAGCCTGTTGGTCCTTGCATTTGGCTAGGTTCAACTTCCTGCTTCACCATCACCTGGGACGTACCATAGGCAAACTGGACATACTGTCGAGGAGAGCTGATCATGGAAACGGAGCCTCAGACAATGAGAACATAGTCCTCCTGTGACTGGAATTTCTTGCGGTATGTGCTCTGGAAGAGATGGAACTGACAGACGTGGAGCAGAAGATCTTGTCCAACATCTGCAAGGGAAACAGAAACAGAGACCAAGAGGAACCTATAGCTAAGGCAGCACGAGAGCTCCAGAGCTCTGCCAATAAGGCAGTACATTCCTCGGAGTGGTTGAACATAGATGGCCTACTCCGGTTCCAAGAGAAGATATACGTACTGCAGAGTCTGGACTTACGCAGGCAGATCATAGCCCTTTGCCATGATACCCAGATCGCAGGACATCCTGGATGCTGGAAGACACTGGAACTAGTGTCCTGGAACTACTGGTGGCCCCAGATGTCTAGATACATCAGCCAGTATGTAAGTACTTGCGATCTTTGTCTCCGGATGAAACCTTGGCAACATTCTCCTGTTGGCAAGCTTCAACCGCTCTTCGTTCCAGATGCATGGTGGGATACCCTCAGTGTCGATTTTGTGGTCGAACTTCCAGAGTCCTCTGGACATGACGCCGTCATGACGGTCGTGAATGCTGTCTCCAAAAGAGTACACTTCATTCCGACGCACACGACAGTCACAGCAGAAGGAGCAGCCCGACTCTTCCTCCATTATGTCTGGAAACTCCATGGCCTCCCGAAACGTATCGTCTCCGATCACGGACCTCAATTCGTAGCTTTGTTCACCAAGGAACTGTACAGGCTACTAGGTATACGAATATCCTCTTCTACAGCTTGGCACCCTCAGACAGACAGACAAACGGAACACATCAACCAAGAGCTTGACCAGTTCCTCCGCCTATTCGTCAATGAACAGCAGGATGACTGGTATGATCTCCTACCCATTACGGAGTTTTAGCACAACAACCACGTTCACTCCGCGACGCAATAACCTCCATTCCTACTGGACATGGGATGAATCCCTCGCATGGGTTTTGAGCCGAGACAAGACCCTTCTAGCCTGGAGATGGTCAACGAATTCACCAAGAGAATGGAGTCCGCCACCGAGGAAGCCAAGTCCGCGATCCGTAAAGCACAGGAAGATATGACGAGGTACTACAATCGAAGAAGGTCTCCGGTCCCCGTATTCCAACCAGGAGACCAGATATACCTAGATGCATCAGATATCAAAATAACATGTCCGTCTCTGAAGTTGTCGCATCGCAGACTAGGACCCTTCGAAATCGAGCACCAAGTAGGGCCGTTAGCCTACCGACTCAAGTTGCCTCACAGATTGAGACAGTTGCACCCAGTGTTCAACATGGTCAAGTTGTCCGCTGCTCCAGATGATCTGATACCAGAAAGGAAGCCACGAGCTCCGCCACCACCTATTGTCATTGATGGAGAACCGGAATGGGAGATAGAGGAGGTATTGGATAGTCACTGGCACAGGAGGAGGTTCCAGTTCCTGATTAAGTGGAAAGGTTTTAGCAGAGAGCACAACTCTTGGGAAGTGACCTCTGATGTCAAGGCGCCAGACCTCGTCACGGAATATTACCGAAAACACCCAGCCACCCCAAGACACATCCACTGGACAGACTTCGACACTCTTTTCAAGCCCGGAACCATTACTTCGAGGTGCAACAACCTTGGAGGAGGGGTAAATGTAAGGGAACCCCTAATCCGCGACTCCGGAGCCCGTTCTAGAGTTCCGGAGCGACCCTGTAGCCGATCCAATATTACTACATAATATTAGGTCTTACTCCCATCATTCCGAGAGCACTCCATTACCACCCAATGCACTTTCCTTGTTCAGACCCTGGTTATCAATACAAGGACACGAAGACACTGTAGTATATAATGTAAATTATTCCCTCCAGGAGCCTTATCTAATTCTCTGAGGAATCTCCTGGAGTCTTCTACTCCAGTCACCCTTACAACTACCTCAGAGAATAGAGGGTACTTAATAGTGATTGCAGAACCAGAAAGAAGGCTCTGGCAGACAGGCAAGGATATCGGAGCAGAGAATGACTTGTTGAATGACCTTGGCTTCAACTTATATATTGCACCCTGGTCTTCAGTTGTGAGGTTGGTCATGTAAGGGAACAACCCTGAGATTGCTTAGATAACCTAGTAGGATTCACATCAGCTAGTGTTCTCACAGATCCTCGGAGTCTGTAGTCTATAGTTTCCTTCTCTCTAGTTCGGGTCTCTATCACAGTATTACATAGCTATATCTGGTAGTGTAGTTATTATTGTCCTGATGTCTGTGTCCATAGCAACTGGTGCACAGACCAGGCTAGTCTAGTATAAGTAACTAGTGATGTACGGTAGAATACCTTACCTCAACAATAGTTTGATCTCCTGGGCTATTCATGGTCTAACTTAAGATGCCTTCTCTACTATAGTCGAGCGTGTTCTGGGCGCTGCTAAGTGATCCCCTTACAGGTCACGTATTTTAGAATAGTAGAAGTCGTCAAGACAGAGGTCCTAAGAGGCAAGTGGAGGAGTTGGAGAGAATAAGATAAGATTAGGACTAGTTGATGTTAATTTACAAACTGAGGAATTATACTGTAACTACTTAGTACTTATCAGAAGTCCAGAAAAGGAGGAGAGTAGTCTACTATGCTATCCTACTATTATTACTTTTAGAAGAATTATTAGGAGAATTAAATTATATAATTATCATATTTCCAGAATATGACAATACTCTAGATCCACCTTTGAATGGACCAATCTAGAAAGGCAGTAAACTTGTACTCTAGAACCAATACTACTCAGATGAAGAACTTAGGCTAATAGACTTTGTGCTTGTAAATAAGCATTGATGGCATCAGATCAATTATATTTAGATAAATGACCTCTAGAACGTGACTTAAAGATACTAGATATTTATTGAGGCTTGCTAATTGCTTAACAGATAATCAATGAAGTCTGCATTACAAAGCAGTATCAAGAGCATACTAGGGAAAGACAGAAGAATATTCTAGAAGGAAGTGGCAATGAAGACGTGTCATCTATGATGGGAAGGACTTGATGAAGGAATGTGTCATTACAAAGAAAGAAGAGGGCCGCGTTATTAGTGGAATTTTGGGAGGCCTTGGGACAAAAAGGAGGCATTGGAATTCTAAAAGTAATAATAATTTCCCTTTTATAATTTATTTCTTAAGTTTTGGGGCTTTGTAATATTTTAATATAGTATCCAGAGTACAATTGGATTGGAGAAGAACCTCTTGACTCTTACCTCCATCTACACTGCCTCTGGAATCGTAAATGTGGATCTATTAAGAGTAAGAAGACTAGGACTAGTAGAGTGTCTTGAGAAAAACATAGAATATACCCAGAACTCGATCTAGGGAGAAAATGTAGATGCAACTTGAGCAGGCTTCAGAGAGGACAGCAGGTTAGAAAAGCTTGGCTAGGTGCACACTTGAACTGCATCATACCCGTAAGGTTCAGTGTTGGGGGTGTAGACAAGGGGGCAACTGAGTGTGGAGGGTCCATGAGTGATTAACTAACTGTATTTTCCAAAGGAGCTTTTGTCACAGTGTGTAAAGGTTGACACCTTAAGAAGACTATGTGATGATGATCTAGAGAGATCTTACAATCCTTTCATAACCACCGATATATATTTTACTGGAGCTGTGTATAATTCTTATTTCTCTAATTATTTATAAACCTTCAACTTTGATAATCTCCCCTCAGACCTTTAGCATGCAATTGGGAGCTAGCACATCATTATTTTGTTTGTTCCAGTATGCAATTCCCTTTTGCACCCTTTCAGTGGTCTGAGACTACACACTTCGGAAGATCATGGAGTTTCCAGACTTAATATAGGAAAAGCCTAGCTGCTTCTTCTACTGTCACCGTTGTGTGCATTGGAATGAAGTGTGTCTGTTTCAACACCAAGTCTACCACTGTCATCATTGCATTGCATCCAAAGGAGAGGGGGAGTTTCACGACAAAATCCACACTAAGTATGTCCCATTGCGAGTCCAGGATCCAGAGAGGGTGCAGTTCGCCCACTAGAGCCTACCTTATCAGTTTCGTCCTGAGGCAGAGGTCATAGGTACTGATGTATTGTCTGATATACTTAGACATTTGGGGCCACCAGCAGTTTCTAGATACCAACTCCAGTGTTTTCCAGCATCTGAAATGTCTAGTAACCTTCGTATTGTAGCACAGCGAGACTACCCACCTTTGTAAGTCTGAATTCCAGGGAACGTAGATTTTGCCTCTGAACTAGAGTACTCCATTGTCTTCCAACCATTCCATAAAATGGACTATCTTACTTGATGCTTGCTGGAGTTCTTTCACTGTCTTTGCTATGGGCTTTTCCTAGTCGTCTTTCTGGTTCCCTTAATAAATTTCTCTAAGCATGTCTCACTCTGGTCCTTCCAGGTGAAGTCCTTTAAGGGCTCGGACTGCTATGAGCTCTAGTCATAGAAGGACTACATCCTCATTGTCGAAGGCTCTATTGCTATGGTCCAGTCTCCGCAATAAAGCGTCTGGCTTCCCCACAGAACATCCTGGATGATGAATCAACTTGAAGTCAAAGCAAGCCAAGTACAGAGACCAACGGGCTTGGTGATGGTTGAGTTTCTTAGCCGTCATAAGATACTCTAAGTTTTTGTAGTCCATCCAGATTTCTACCAGGTGCTGAGCTCCTTCCAGAAAGTGCCTCTACTCTTCCAACATGCAGATGATAGCGAGCATCTCTTTGTTATAGATCTTATAGTTCTGTTTCACCGGAGATAGGGATTTGCTATAGAAAGCCACTGGATGCCATTTTTCTTCTCCAGGTAGCTGCTGAGAGAGAATGGCTCCAGAGGCGAAGTCTGAACTATTAGCTTCAATATAGAAGGGTTCTGAGTTCTGGGGTGATGCTAAGATCAGAGCAGTGGTTATTGCCATCTTGAGATCTTTGAAGGCTTCCTGCTCCTTGATACTCTAGTTCCAGGCCTGATCAGAGCGAGTGAGGTCAAAGAGAGGTCAAGCTATGGTCAAAAAGTCTTGGATGAAGCGATGGTAGAAGTTAACAAAGCCTATGAAAGCCTACATATCAGTCTGGTTCTCTGGGATGGGCTACTTACAAACTCTGGTGACTTTAACAGGGTCTATTGTGACCTTGTTCTCCGAGATGACCAGTCTAAGATATTCAATCTGCTTTCAGTGGAACTCACATTTCTCCAGACAGAGGAATAATTTATGTTCCGTCAGTATCTCCAAGACTCTCCAGACCGCTCGTTTGTGCTCCTCTTCTGTCTTTGTAAAGATCAGAATGTCGTCCAAGTACACTATGACAATCCCTTCTGCTATGACAGTTCTGAAGACATCATTCATCATAGTTTGGAAGGTAGTAGGGCTATTGGTCATTCCAAAAAATATTATGAGGGGTTCAAAGAGGCCATGGTTGGTACAGAAGGCTGCTTTCCATTCATCTCTGGGCTTGATGCATATATTATTGAAACCCCAGTAGACATCTAGTTTTGTGAAGTACTGGACTCTGTAGAGTTGAGAGACAAGTTTGGAGATGAGAGGGAGAGGATATCTGTTCTTGATAGTTACAGCATTCAGTATATGGTAGTCTTGGACTAAATAGAGTGAACTATCTTTCTTCTTAATAAAGAACACAGAGGCTGCGATAGGGAATTTCAAGGGTCAGATTCATTCAGTACGAAGGTTCTCCTCCAGAAAGGCATCCAACTCCACTTGCTCTAATGGAGACAGGAGGTATACCTTTGACAACTTAGGCTCTACTCTGGGGATTAGCTTGATTGCATGATCCCATTTGTAGTGCTCTGGTAGTATATCAATGTCCTCCTTAGCAAACACAAATCGAAACTCTGCGATGTAGGTAGGTAGTAGAGTGGCAGCAGTCTGTATTTCCATGCTGCGTCTGGCTCTTTCCACGAGGCATTGAGATGTCATGGTCATGGCCTAGAGGTCAACTTGGTTGGGCTCTGGAAGGAGACATGTGAAGAACAGTCAGTCTCCAAGCTCCCAACTCAGGTGATGTGTTTGCAGAGGTTCTTCCTCAGGCTCTAGCTCTTCTTGAAGCAGGGATGTGGGTTTGTCACGACAAGATCAGAGGGCTTGGAGTTTGATCCTCTTCTGGTGAGTCTATTCCTTTTATAGGGCACATCCTCTCTCACAGCAGAGGGGATAGTGAGTCATTTTGACTTCTTCTTTTTTCCAGTTGATCTTGGGATTGTGGTCTTTAAGTCAGTCGTAGCCTAGAATTAAATTCTGTTTCCCAAGTCCAGAGATGGCCAAGAGCATCCTTTCAAAGTAAATCTTATAGTAGAGAACTATGTCCACAACCTCAGAGATTTATTCTGCCTTGTTAGGGGAACCGTCAACATTGAAGACTAGGATGTTATGTGAGAGGGTCTAGATGTTTATCTCTTTCAAATAGACAAAATCCCTATTGATGAGGCTTTCAGTTTCTCTGCAGTCCAGGAGGACTTCAACAGAGTATAGTTTGCTTGTATCTGTAGTTTCAATTTCCACTGGCAGGAGTAGGGAAGTCCCTCGCATGTCTAAAGTGCTGATCAAAAGAAGTTTGGGTAGTCTCTTCTTCCACTTGGGTTTGCAGAGCAGAGCTGAGACGAGGGGAATAGGGGGTGATGCATCTACTAGTTCACTGTCAATTGTATTGGGGTTCTCTATAGTCAATACAGTGAACTTATTTACTAGCAACTGGAGCGTACTCATTGCTGGCCATGCTATGCAAAATCCTCTTCCTCTGAGGGACAAGACTCTTCTATTGGAACTGCATCTTTCAACACTAACAGATCTTCAATCAACTCCTTCCGCTGCTTCGTGGTGAGTCGACAGATGTCCATGCGGTGAGGACAATCCCAGACTACATGGTTCATGTCTCTGCATCAGTAGCATCCTCGTGGAGGCAAGAATCTTGCTTTCCTAGTAGCGTCCATGTCCATAAGGACTCCTATAGACAGAGTGGTTGGCAGAGGCTTTGGAATAACTAGAGGAGGCAGAGCAAAAGGTAATTTTGCCACAAACAATGGTAGGGGTTGGGCAGAGACAGTTTTGAGCAAAGCAGAAGAGGCGGAGTGTGACACAGACTAAAAGGCTTTGTTTGCGAAGCATGCCTGATCAATCCTCCTTGCTACTCTGTACCACACATCGGGGTCAGTGTCAGCTGGTCATCTGTAGGGCATGGTGGCAATCTAGTTTTGGATACCTAATTTGAGACCTTGTCAAAATTTCACTACCAGTGTCCGGGGATCCATATAACCTGTATTGGAGACCAGGGCTTGGAAGCTGTCCAAATAGTTGTCTACTGTCCAATTTTCTTGATGGTAGGAAGTTCCTTCCAAAGTGTTGATCACGTCTACTTCCATGTTTGCAGGAAAGAAGTGCAGCCAGAATTGTTGTTCAAAGTCTCCCCAGGTTTGGATGGGGAAAACGCTAGTGTCCACTTCTTGACGGAACATGTTTTTGGACCACTTGGTGGCGTAACCTCCTTTGAAGAATATGAAAGCCCAGAGAATCCTTTCCTGTTCGTCATGGAACTACTCCAGGGCTAGGCATATATAGAGAGTGTAGGAGTTTAGAAATGTACGGCCACTGTGATATTCCCTGTTGAAGTCCAGGGAGCAAAGATACTGGAGAGAATGGTACAGGCGGGAAAGGTATGTTTGGTATGGCCAGAAGAGGAAAATTAGCCACTAACTGTGTGAGCTGCTGTAGTTGGGCAGTTAGAGCTGCCAGAGTAGAGTTAATGTTACTTTCGGAGATGTGTTGTCTCTCTGTAAGCTCCTGCAGATGGTGTTGCAAGTATCCTAAGGCGTCAGCTATATCTTAAGAGGTGTCCGAGGACAACGACATCTAAAGAGTGGAATTTTCGGAGGGTTGGGTATGACAGGGGAATGTAAGGGGACAACCCTGAGATCGCTTAGATAACCTGGTAAGGTTCACATCATCTAGTGTTCCCACGGATTCTCAAAGTCCGTGGTCTATAGTTCCCTTCCCTCTAGTTCAGGTCTCCATCATAGTACTACATAGCTATATCTAGTAGTGTAGTTATTATTGTCCTGATGTCTGTGTCCATAGCGACCGGCGCACAGACCAGGCTAGTCTAGTATAAGTAGCTAGTGATGTATGGTAGAATACCTTACCTCAACAATGATTGAAGCTCCTGGGCTATCTATCGCTTCTTTTTAAGACACTTGCTTTACTATACTGCAGTGTGACTGGGTGCCTCACCAAGCGTGCCCCTTACAGGGAAGGCGACCTATTAGGTGACTGTCCACTGGAATAGTCCAAGGCTCCACTTTAAGATCCTAATCTGCTGTAAGGGTGACTGGGCACAAGACTCCAGGAGAATCCTCAGTGATATTACAGATTGTAGTTAGGGTATAACTCACCTCCAGGAGAATCCTCAGAGATTAGGATGAGGCTCCTAAAGAGATCTTTTACATTATATACTAAGCTTATATCCCTTAGTGTCAGGGTTAGCAGGATCGGAGCTAAACTAGTGTGTTTAAGTATTACTAGTAAAACAGGCTAAGGTAGCTCCAGAGTGTTGTTGTGCCATTCAGGGGTGGAAATAGAGGTGTTCCCTTACAGTCCAAAATGAACATTGAGGTTGGAGAAGATGAAAACAATAGAATGGAACTCACTTAATATATAGAAGTGTATATAAGTGAAAATACATGTATGAAGTAGTATTCTAGTTACAGATCATTCCAAGTTGGTCTCAAAACTTCCAAAATTTCACTACTCCAAGGTTTTTAGTAAAAAGATCAGCTGGGTTTTCACTTCTTTCTATATAAAAGAGTTTGACTTTGCCTTGAGCCACAAAATCACGAATGGCATAAAAGCATACATTGATATGCTTATTTCATGATTCAGTAACTAGGTTATTTGACATGAAAATAGAACTCTGGTTGTCACCATTGATATGGATGGAACCAAATTTGTACCCTATTTCCAGTAAAATAGATCTAATCTAAATACACTGTCAATTGTAATCTGAAAGGGCCATATATTCAGTCTCAGTTAAGGAAAGTGCTATTGTTCTTTGAGCCCTTGATATCCAGCTGAATGCACCATCTGCAATTGTAAGAAAATATCCAGTTTGTGACCTTTGGTCTTCTAGATTTGATGTCCAATCTGAGTCTGTATATGCAGATATTCCAAGGCCTGTTTCTCCTTTATAAATAAGAGAGTAATCTTGAGTTCCTACTAGATAGCAGCATATATATAGGATGTTACAAACTTCATTTGGCCATATCTTCATCAATTCTTTGACGATTCTCACAGTCTCAATGGCTATGGAAAGCCCTTGAAAAGACCTTTTGATTGGTACCAGTCACGCCTCAAAGCAATCAGTATTGGCCAAGATATTAGGCAGATCAACTAGTAACCACCATGGTACTGTTTATTAAATTGCCAATATCTCAGAAACCACCACAATCTAAGCTTTGGTTCTAGGCTCATCAGAAGCCCTCTTCATACTTCTCAGAATGAGCCTAAAACGACCTCAAGGCAATCAGTATCCGTGGAGATATGAAGGCCTTAATGTTTGCATATGGACTTCATTAATTACCCATAGATAGTCATCTGTCCTTTTCTTAGAACAAAGGACAGCCTCTATATGGTTAAGTTATCACTATTCATAGTACAAAGGCACTACCATATGTAGAACAATAGGTAGTAGCATGTAATGATCTGTCCTAGTGCACAGACCATTACTTTTCTGTATATAAGGACTCATAGTCTGAGGATTAGACCTCAGACTTAACAACATCTTTTGTTGCTTGCCTAACTCTGCTTATAAGCTCTTTGA
>Ga0153971_1000141_pt1 | contig 12502 bp, 9 predicted proteins | sample TSGA055MetaG_FD_104686 | JGI IMG/M metagenome (GOLD analysis project Ga0153971, IMG submission 104686) | Attine ant fungus gardens microbial communities from Georgia, USA - TSGA055 MetaG | ecosystem: Host-associated > Fungi > Mycelium > Unclassified | place: USA: Georgia, George L Smith State... | reverse complement strand
TCAGTGATATTACAGTCTACAATTATGATACAACTCACCTCCAGGAGAATCCTCAGAGATTAGGATGAGGCTTCTGGAGGGATATTCTACATTATATACATCCCTTAGTGTCAGGGTCAGCAGAATCGGAGCTAGACTAGTGTGTTTAAGTATCACTAGTAAACAGGCTAAGGCAGCTCCGGAGGGTTGTCATGGTGTTTAGGGGTGGAAATGGAGGTGTCCCCTTACAGAATCTATTAGTATAAAGTGTATCAAATATTATCTTCTGTGGAAAATTCACCTATGGTGTAACAATAGACTAACTACTCTCTGACAATTCATTTTCTACAACTTTCCCCTATGAACTCATTAACCTTCCCACACTAGCATATGGCAGCTTAACAACTATAAGGGGATATCTGTAAGGAGGCACTCAGAGGCATCCCAGAACACACTCGACATTAGTAGAGGAGGTGTCTTAAGTAAGAGCGATGAATAGCCCAAGAGCTCTAATCAATGTTGAGGTAAGGTATTCTACCATACATCACTAGCTATATATACTAGACTAGCCGGTCTGTGTGCCAGTCGCTAAGAGAACACAGATCAGGACACTAATAACTACTATACCTAATAAGGCTATGTTGTAAGGGGACATCTAGGGTGATGCTTAGTCAGTATTGAGGGTCTGTTCTATTAGTGGCCCAGTAACAGTATGTGTATGCATTTCCATCGTTCTTGTCTTTTCTCTGTCTGTGTCATGCGGTGCGACACCTTCTATCTATTATTAGGACATTGTGATTACTGATCCATGTGCTCATATGATAGTGTGTGTGATTGTCTAGTGTAGAAGTATATATACTAGCAAGCTGTCATAGATATACTTTACTTGAATCTCAACTTAGCTTCCGGGACTATCCATTAGCTTAAAGGGTTATTGCCTCTGAGTGACGCCCTTACATATGTAGTACTAACCATGGCAACAAGAACAAGAGGGAAGGGAACTATGAATAGTGGGCTCCAAGGATCTGAGGGCAAGCTAAATAATACTTACCCATACCAAGTTACCTAAGCTACTCTAGAGCATCCCCTTACAATACTCTAGGAATGGCCTAGACTCCTAAGTCAGCTCCCATCTAAGGGACTGATCTAACTTAGTAAGTTACCTTCCCATCTCTCCTTACCTTCTCATCTATCAATTATAGTATATATAGTCGCTTGTATAGGTAGATCTATTCTTACTTGAATATCACCTTAGCTTCTGGGACTCTTACCTAGCTTTAGGGTTAACCACCTCTGAGTGATTCTCTAACAACAACTACTTAACAAAAGTACCCAATTTTGAGTCTAGATTATGTTTGGGACTTGTAGAAGATTTCTAGAGTAGGTTCCAATAGTAAAATCCAGGGGTATGATTTATATTCCATATTATGTAAGGACTTAGTCATGACAACTTAATCCCACTTCTTATCCAAGTTAATAAGAACTCAATAGAGTTTCTGTTATTTTCTGTACACTACTTATATAATTACTATATGATTTGTGCACTACTTTCCCATACCCATCATGTGACTTTCTTATCATATGACTGTGACACTTGTGACACTTGTGATGTGATACTTTCCTACACTCCTTCCTATATAGTAAAGAGAAAAAGAAAAAGAAAAAGAAAAGAAATATAAATAATAACTTAGCTGTTTTGCCAAGTCATAACATATTTGTCAGCATCTAAAGTCTGATGACTGGAATTAAGCCAACTGTCTCTTTGTTTAGAGTTTGACAAAGAGAACTCGATAGAGTTCTTGCTCATTCCTCTACTTACTTATACACTTTGCTACTGTGGCTATGCACTTGCTCTCCCATGGTCCTCATGTTATTCTAGTCATGTGGTACACTGTGACTGTGACCCGTGATGTGACCATCCGTCACACCATTGTGACATTGTGACTAAGTCATATGACTCTTTCCTGTGCTCCACCTTTTAGTTGTAAGTCCAATTAAAAGAAAAGAAAAAGAAAAAGGAAAGAAATATAAATAATGATTTAGCCATTTTGCCAAGTCATGACAATATTACATTTCCACAGAAAATTCACTGGTGGCATAACAACAGGAGTATCACAAATAGTCACTTACTATTTGTGATGGGTGCTTTAATACTTTAAAGAGTTCAAAAATGTGAAGTTAGATAAGTGACAAAAGATGTTGTTAAGTCTAAGGTCTAATTCTTAGACTATGAGCTCTTATATACATAATTGTGATGGTCTGTGCACTAGAACAGATCATCACATGCTACTACCTATTGTTCTATATATGGTAGTGCCTTTGTGCTAGAAATAGTGATAACCTAACCATATAGAGGCTGTTCTTTGTTCTAAGAAAAGAACAGATGACTATTAATGGGTAATTAATAAAGTCTATGTGCAAACATTGAGGTCTTCATATCTCCACTGATATTAATTGTCTTGGCATTGTTTTAGGCTCATTCTGAGTGGTATAAAGAGAGCTTCTCTGATGCCTAAAAGCAAAGCTTAGATCATGGTGGTTTCCAAGATATTGGCAATTTAATATATGGTACCATGGTGGTTACCTACTGATTTGCTCAATAGCTTGGCCAATATTGATCATCTCAAGACATGACTAATATTGATCAAAAGGTCTTTTCAAAGGCTTTCCAGTGTTGTTGAGACTGTGAGAATTGTCAAAGAATTGGTGGAAATATAGCTGAATAAAATTTGTGACAGGAAGCTTGTAACCTAAAAGATAAAGTAACTATACAAAGTAAATGAGTGTTCAGTATTCAAATAGAAAGTATAATAACATACCTTAGACATCACCCAAGTGGTAGACAACTGAGGAGAATATCTGCAAGAGTTGTTCATATAAGTGTGCAGCATAAATGATGATGTGAGTTATGGAACCAAAGTTAGACTGTCTCAATTTGAGACAGTCTCACATCTACATTACCCAGCCTCATGTCAAACCAAACTCCATCATCGCTACTGGACCACTTCATCAGTGAGTTATCTATAATTACATAATTAATTTATCACAGATTTGGTCCAAACCCTTATCTAATATCACATGAATTGATACTTTCCCACAATGACTGATGGAATTTGAGTTCCCTCTTTAAATAAGCTTGTTTAATTTCACTGAAAGTCTCAACTGAATTGTTGCTGGTAGATTGGTCATTTGTCAAATGCATCTATGAAAGGAGGTGTCAACTAGTGGTCAAACTGCTGGAATTTTTCTGCCAATCTGTGTAAGCATATTGAGCAGTCCCTAGGCCAACAGAGCTCGAGCCTTCATTTCGAAGAGTGATCGCTTTTAAAGGAAAAAAATACATCTTCTCCTGAACCAAGAGTATCTCACGAGGAGCGAATTTTATTTCAACAAATACTTTGCGGTGAGAGTCCAGGGTTGTGAAGGGGTTGTGAGGAGACAACAATTACTAATTACCAAGACAATGCGGAGTTTGAAGTTGAAGCCTTACGACTGTTCGTGCCCTTTAATCTTCTGTTCTTTACTACCATGCAGATGGCTCGCATTTTGAGCGAAATATCTCGCGACAGTGATGCCTTCCGTCAAAGCATGGGTTTCAACACAGTTCCCACCCCGACTTCGTCTCCATCATATACGCCTACTATACCTGACCTACCTGCTATACCTGATGTTCGGACAGAGTTCATCGAAATTGGTATACCCCCAGAAATTGCACAGTCTCTATATGATGTCTATTATGACAGAGTATGCCAACTTCGCATGCGTTCTCTCCGTCAAATGGCGCAGCTTGTTAGGGTACCGGACATCTTGAGCGACGGCATAGTCAGAGCGATCACCAAGACTTTTTTGAAGCAGCTCGAAACTTGGAAGAAGCAAGTCATAGACCTTACTTGTGCGCAGCTGCGCACAAATCAGTGTCAAACGACACGCAGCCGAGGACACAAGGTCTTTAAAGTCTGTCCCCGCACCGATCCCCATTAAGGCATTTATTATTTATTAATCATGCAATAGGAATGTGAGCCTCTGCTCAGAGGCTACTTTAGACGCAATGCATATCCATCTGCCGCAGAAAGACTTACACTAGCAACCTGGACCGACCTGTCTCCTCGACAAGTCGAGGTTTGGGTATGTCTCCATTTCATCAATTCTATTTCCCTTTTACGGTATCTTAGTTCCAGAATAAACGGAAGCGGTCCAAGAATGTTGAGCCACTGAATCGGCCATCTCAGCCTCCTTTAATGCAAGACATACTTGAAGATCTCGCACATTGTCAGACGTTCAAACCTAAGATACCCCAGCCAAGAAATTGTATACGATTTTCTGACGTTCCGAAACGTCAACCGCTTGTCCAATTTTGAAACGCTCAGACCCAATCCTCTCGATGTCCAGCATTCTGAACATATCTTTCTCTCCTATCGTGAGCGTTCCTGTGTAGGTGTACACAAGTCAGGTCGATGTCAGCTCCCTGCATTCGAATGGCCATGGTCATCAGCTCAATATTCTCGTAGAAATCCTGCACCCACATCCGAAGATTTTATTGAAAGGCTCTCAAAAGAGTTCGCTGTACGTCTGGGCTTCCGTCGAGTCAACAACCGCGAACAGGATTGCGACGGATTGGAATCAACGGGGTCCTTCCATCCTCCTTTCTATCTACGTCTGCACCAAGGGCGACATCCTGCCGTCAAGTCGCCATTGTCTGTTCCGTCCGTTGCTAATCAATGGACTCACTCAAACTCATCATTTTCATCAATCAATCAACATCGATCGACCTGTTTGCAACGTACTCGATCTACCTCATTCTGTTCCATATCAAGTTCCTCGTCCTCTTCTACACCTTCCACTCCTGACTCTGACTCATCTATCCCTATATGTTGGGAGCACACTCATCATGAACATTCTTGCATAGTTGATACACTTGCCATTTATCCTTCAGCTTCCACTCATCTCCGTGTTTTTGTTGGTCCTCCAATACCTTTAGGTGCTCCTTGAAGTGCTCTTGTCCTCAAGACTTGTAATCTGATACAAGCCAAGGATAGCTGATTTGTATGGCTGTCACGACAAGTCTCATAGGATATATGAGAGACTACCACAGGAGATGTTCAGCAGGTGTCAAGTTATACTGTAGATTGTGCCATTTTGATATTGTGTGTTATATGTAACATTTTACAAGACTTGGTTAATAGATAAATTAATACCTATCTTTTATCTTTTTGGGTCAACAATTTATTACATGGTGCTTGCTTGCAGTTCATGGTAGAAAGCTCTACTTAAATACAGAATGACAATTATAGAGAAAGGGAAATGAGGAGTAAGAGGTATTTACAGTAGGCCAAAAAACCATTCACATGTTTTTTTTTTTTTAAAAAAAATCATCAATTTATTACATGGAGCACATAGGCAGACCATGGCAGCACTATGTAAAAGGTAGCTACACACCCCTAGTACATGTTGTAAATGTGCCTCCCAGACCCCAACTGTAGTCAGTAGCCTAGGTAGAGAAATTATACACTATATGACAGATACCAGTGTCCAAAATATGCTTCTGCCAATGTCTCAATCCTCTCCCTAGCCTCCCATACCTTGCAACCAGACCAACCCTCCTCACACATAACACTTGTAAACAGACACTGAAACAGGTACTCCAGTCAGACCCTTTTTCAGGTAAGTACTGGTGACTTCTCAGTGAGCCAAAGCTCTATGAGAAGGGCCTATATCAGTTCATTCTATCAACGGCATGTTTCCTATTCTTCATCAAAGCCCAACCTATGTGACTTCCTGCAATAGTAAAGGTGAAGCAAAGGCAGCCCACCTATGTTTTGAGCGTTAGGGCTCTACTATTGGGTTTTTGATTAGGAGATTACAAAACCACCTGGACAACAGTATTAACTTGGCACAATCCTTTTGGACTACTATCTGCGTTTCGGATGCCACTCTTTAGGAGACTAAAGCAAGAAAAGCTCCACCAACAAGAGTCTCAACTAGTACAATGCATCCAACATGTGTCATGATGATTACGAGTCAAATATAAATAAACAAATGAAGCAGACATAAAGATGGGAGGTGAAATCATGACAATATTAGTGGTAGAGGTTCAGTAAAATAGGGGTCCCCCCATAGACTCAAGGGGGGAGATGATGGTGGTTGGATGTGTGACCATTCATATGTTAGTCACCTATTAGGGAACCACTCAGAGACAACCACCCTTAAGCTAATGGATAGTCCCAGAAGCTAGTGTGAGATTTAAGTGGGGTATATCTACATACACTTGCTAATATATATACTATAACAGATGGTCAGGCACACAGGCACCAGGCACCAACCTATAATCACACATTGTCCTAAATATAGAATAGAAGGCACTGTACTGCATGATACAGACAGGGGAAGCCAGGAACAATGGGAATGCAATACACAAACTGTCAATAAGTTACTAATAAATTCAGGCCCTCAGAACTTACTAAGCAATGCCCTAGATATTGTCCTCTTACATCACCTTCATAACAAGTTTTGAGAATATTATGTAATTAACTTTGGATTCTTCAAGTTATAAAGGAATCACATATATTGCCATTGCTTCTTTCACTCATACCACCATCTTATATGATAGTACCCAGTAGTAACCTAGCAAATATATACAATTTCTCACTTTCTCAACCCTCAAACAACTCAGTCAATTTTCCCAATCAACAACAGGTATCTTTAGGCATGGATATTAAAGAGATTGTTTCCAGAGACTGTTCTATGTTGTCATGACTTGGCAAAACAGCTAAGTCATTATTTATATTTCTTTTCTAGACTTACTACATAAGGATGGAGTGTGAGAAAGTATCACATAACTAAGTATTACAAAGTCACAGGGTTATAGGTTACAGTCAGGTGATGTCACATGACTAAGTTATATGAGGACTGCAGGAAAGTAGTGCACAGACCATGTAGTAGTTGTATAAGTAGTATACTATAAATAACAGAAACTTCATTGAGTTTTCCTTGTTAACTCAGACTTGGAGGGGAATTAAGTCATTTAGGCTAAGTTGCTATATTTACATTGAAACATGTTCTAGGGAAAAGCATAGGTAAAGCTGACAGACTAAGTAAGAGACTATAAGGGGACCCCTCACAAATAACTCCAGAGCCCATATCAGTTCTCTAAAGTAACCCTGCAGCTGATCAAATATTACTATGTAATATTTGGTCTTATTCCCATCATTCCAAGAGTACTCCGTTGCCTCCTAGCACACTTTCATTGTTTAGACCCTGGTTACCCAATGCAGGAATGTGAGGACACTGTAGTATATATAATGTAGATTATTCCCTCTAGAAGCCTCATCTAATTCTCTGAGGAATCTCCTGGAGGTAAGTTGTAACATACTTCATAAACTATAATTCTCTGAGGAATCTCCTGGAGGTAGGTTGTAATATACTTCATAAACTATAATTAACTGAGGAATCTCCTGAAGTGTTTCCGCTCTGGTCACCCTTATAACAGAATTAGATCTCATCACCAGAGCCCCAGAAATTCTCAGTAGATAGCTGTTCTCCAGTCGCCCTTTACTAACGAACTCCAGTCCTCTGAGCACTCCACTCCAAGAGAGATATTACTTCCTGTGAATATCCTCCCAGCCATAGCTGACACCTTGGGCTACCTGCAGCACCATCTCCAAGAGCTCACTAAATGCCAGAATGCTTCAGAACGCACTATCAATGTTACCCTTGCGGACCTGATAGCTCAACTACAACAACTTACTTAACTCATGACTGGCCCTCCTCCTGCTCCGACCGTCTTTTTACCTCCTGTATCCGCACCTCCTCTGCCTGTTAGCTTACCTCTCTCAGTTCTGGTTGCTCCATCTAAACAGTGAGCAAGGCCAAAACTCCTCTCTCTCCCAGACTTCTCCAGCAAACAAAGTTCCAGTCGAGCTTTCTTCAACTCCTGTATGCTGTATTTGCACCTAGCCCCAGAGTAGTTTAGCTGCGATAAGAAAAAAATCCTCTGGACTCTTGCTTTTTTCAAAGATAAAAGGGCCACAAGGTAGTCTGAAAACCTCTTTCGCCAGGAAGCAGACACCGGCGTTTTTCCTATTCAATTCTGGGCAGACTTCAAATGGCAGTTTCAGAGTCAGTTCTTTCTAGTCAATGCAGAAGCAGATGCCATCAATATCTTGAAAAAGTCCTCATACTATCAAGGAAACTGAACAGTGGATGATTACTTGGATAGCTTCCTGACCTTAGTCTCGGATGCTGGTTACACAGACCCTTGGACCCTGGTAATAAAATTCTGCTGGGAACTTTAGTTAAACATCCAAAGTCAGATCGCCACAATGCCCTTTGAACCATCTATAGATACCAATCCGGAGGCCTGGTATGCAGCAGCCTGGAGGATTGACCAAGTGTGGTTGGTGAATGAAGCCTTCCAGTCCACGCTCTGTTCAATGACCTTGACCCCTATGCACTCTGCCCTTCCTTGATTGACCTCACTCCCAATACTCTGTCTCTCTCTAGCAGCTCTGCCCTCCATTCTGCTGAGGCCCCCTCTACCTACACTGTTGGGAGGGATACCTATGGACATAGACATAGTCTGAAAGACGCACTCTTTACCTCTGCAAGGGTGCTATTGGTACAAAGAGACCAATCATTTCATAAAAGACTGTCCCTGCTGTAAGGGGACACTCTAGAGTAGCTTAGGTAACCTGGTATGGGTGAGTATTATCTAGCCTGTCCTCGGATCCTCAGAGCCTGCTATTCATAGTTTCCTTCCCTCTTGTTCTCATTGCCATAGTTAGTACTATATAGCCTTATTAGGTATAGTAGTTATTAGTGTCCTGATCTGTGTTCTCTTAGCAACTGGCATACAGACCAGCTAGTCTAGTATATATAGCTAGTGTAAGGGCAACCAAAGGGAAGACTCCAGGAGATTCCTCAGTTAATTATAATTTATGAGATATGGTTATAACCTACCTCCAGGAGATTCCTCAGAGAATTAGATGAGGCTCCTGGAGGGAATAATCTACATTATATACTATAGTGTCTCCATGTCCCTGCATCAGTAGCTAGAGTCTGAACAAGGAAAGTGTGTTGGGTGGCAACGGAGTGCTCTTGGAATGATGGGAGTAAGACCCAATATTACGTAGTAATATTGGATTGGCTACAGGGTCGCTCCGGAGCTCTGGAACGGGCTCCGGAGTCATGGATTAGGAGTCCTCTTACAGCTAGTGATGTATGGTAAAATACCTTACCTTAACATTGATTAGAGCTCCTGGGCTATTTAATGCTCTTACTTAAGATGCCTCTTCTACTATAGTTGAGTGTGTTCTGGGATGCCTCCAAGTGCCCCCTTACATCTACCGCCTGGACGTCCAAAGGTTAACTGTGGAACAGAGGGAAAAATTGATTAAAGACTTAATAGCCCTAAAGGATATAGTGGAGGAGGAGGAAGTTTGCCCCGTTCCAGAAGAGGATTTTGCTTAGCATGACTAGTGAAAAGTGTGCCCCAGTCGCTATTAGTAAATAGGTTTGCTGTATTGAATGTAAAAGAGACCAATACAGATACCAGTGAACTTATAGATACACTCATTACTTCCACTCTGGACAGGAAAGCCCTACCTTGGAAGCCAAAATAAGAAAAGAGGCTACCCAAATGACTCTCCGCCAACACCCTTGACACCTACAGAACATCCATTATCCTCCCTATAAAGATCAGCACCACCGACACTAGCGAAGTACATTCTGTCAAGGCGCTTTTAGACTTTAGAGCTACAGGCAACTTCATAGATAGGGATTTTGTCCATACAAAAGGTATGAGCACCTGGAGCATCTCTCACCCTATACTAGTGTACAACATAGACGGCTCCCCCAACAAGGCAGGTCAGATCTCTGAAGTGATGGATGTAGTTCTCTATTACAAAACTCACTCTGAAAGGACACTCTTTGCTGTCTCCAGTCTCAGAAAGCAGAGCATGATCCTCAGCTACACCTGGCTCAAGGACCACAACCCAGAGGTCGATTGGCAAACTGGAGAAGTACATATAAACCAATACCTCCTTCAATGCAAAGGATGCCACATGATCCAAAAGAAACAAGTATTGTGGAGGAAAGTGGAGGCTAGAGCCATCAACATCTGTTGATCTGGACCCCCTCTGGAGTATGCAGAAGACTGAGAAGAGGACGAGACCCCCTGCCAGATATGTGAAGTCGAATACAAACAAGGGAACAGACTCTTTGTAACGAGATTACTCCCAGAGTCTACTGCAGTAGATCTATGCACCATCTCCACGATCTCCCAGAAACTTGTGGAAGGAGCCTGTCGAGCCTTAGAAACACGAAAAGAACTTTTCATCTTACCTGACTGCACTAAAGGATTCAAATCCGTGTTCGCAAAGGAAGACTTCGACATCCTCCCAGAGCACAGGCAGTGGGATCATGCTATTAAGCTCATTCCAGGCTCGGAGCCTAAGTTATCGAAGGTTGACCTTCTGTCTCCAGTGGAACAAAAGGAGTTAAATTTCTTCTTAAAGGAAAATCTGTGCACCAGACAAATTTGCCCTTCCAAATCTTCTATGGCAGCTCTAATGTTTTTCATCAAGAAGAAGGATAGCTTGCTCTGATTGGTTCAGAACTATTGTGCACTCAATTTCATGACAGTCAAAAACAAATACCCCCTCCCCCTGATCTCTGAACTCATATCCTAACGCTGCAGAGCTAGATACTTCACTAAGCTGGATGTCCATTGGAGTTTCAACAATGTCTGCATTAAGCCTGGAAATGAGTGGAAGGTAGCCTTCTGAACTAATTGGGGCATGTTCGAACTCTTAGTAATGTTCTTTGGGATGACTAATAGTCTGGCCATCTTCTAAACCATGATAAACAACATCTTCCACAACCTCATAGTGGAAGGCATCATGGTGGTCTATCTAGACAACATCCTGATCTTTACTAGGATGGAAGAGGAGCACACAAAGGCTATTCGATGGATACTACAGGTCTTGCAGGAAAACAAACTTTTTCTCTATCTGGAGAAATATGAGTTTTGCAAGGAGTGAATCAAGTACTTGGGGATAGTCATCTCTGAGAATGAGGTTTCTACGGATCTGGTCAAGGTCGCAGGAGTCCGAGAGTGGCCTACTTCAGAACACAAGATGGATGTCCAGGCTTTCCTAGGCTTCGTGAACTTCTACAGAAGGTTTATTTGAGACTTCTCTGCTAAAGCCCGGCCCCTCTTCAACCTAATGTGCTCTAAGCAAGTCTGGACATAGAGTGGAAAGGAACAGGTGGCCTTCGAGGACCTCAAAACAGCAGTGACCACTGCTCCAGTGTTAATGTCCCCTCAGAACTTGGAGCCTTTCCAGATTGAAGTGGACAGCTCAGACTTTGCTATAGGAGCAGTCTTGTCTCAGCAGTTGATGATAGACAGAAAATGGCATTCCATGGCATTCTACAGCAAGTTCTTGTCCTCTGTGGAACAAAGCTACAAGATCCATGACAAGGAAATGCTAGCCATTATTCACATATTAGAAGAGTAGAGACACTTTCTAAAAGAAGTGATTTATTCAGTAGAGATCTAGACCGACCACAAGAAACTTAACTGTTGTCAAGCCCGCTGGTCCTTGTATCTAGTTAGGTTCGACTTCCTACTTCACCACCACCCTGAATATACCATGGGCAAACCAGATACATTGTCGAGAAGAGCTGATCACAGAAATGGAGCATTAGACAAAGAGAACATAGTCCTCCCTCAACCAGAGTTTATTGCAGTGTGTACCCTAGAAGGGGTGAAATTGACAGGCGAAGAGTAAAAGATCTTGTCTGACATCTACAAAGAGAACCACAATGGAGACCAAGAGGAATCTATAGTGAAGGCAGCACGAGAACTCCAGGGCTCCACCAATAGGGCAGTACACTTCTCGGAGTGGTCAAACATAGATAGCTTGCTCTAGTTCCGAGGGAAAATATATGTACCACGGAGTCTGGACCTATGCAAACAGATTGTAGCCCTCTGCCATGACACCCCGATCGCAAGACACCTTAAACGCTAGAAGATACTAGAACTAGTGTCCCGGTGTTACACCGCAAGTGAATTTTCGGCGGAAGATAACATTTGATACGCTTTATACCAACGAATTCGTAATTAGAGTTCACTCTAGAGCCCTTTCTATACCCTTAGAGCATACTACCATATAATAAAGACATTGAGTAAGGAAGAACCAACCCAGAGCTCATGTTGATACCTCGGGAAGCAAACAGGATAAGCTGGCATCCAGTCTAGGAAGAAATTCATGGAAAAACTATGCTCTAGATCCATTATAGGATGGAACCGACTTAGAAATATGGTGGATCGGGACTCTAGAACCAGTAGTGTCTGGATGATGGACTTAGATAAATAGACTTTGGTCGCAATTAAGCATTGATGGCATCAGATCAATTATATTTAGATAAATGAGCCCTAGGACGCAACTCGGAGATACTAGACATTAAGCGGGGTTTACTGACTACTGAATAGGTAATCCATAAGGTCCTTCTTACAAAGCAG
>Ga0153971_1000137_pt1 | contig 12543 bp, 9 predicted proteins | sample TSGA055MetaG_FD_104686 | JGI IMG/M metagenome (GOLD analysis project Ga0153971, IMG submission 104686) | Attine ant fungus gardens microbial communities from Georgia, USA - TSGA055 MetaG | ecosystem: Host-associated > Fungi > Mycelium > Unclassified | place: USA: Georgia, George L Smith State... | reverse complement strand
TTCCTGATTAAGTGGAAGGGTTTCAGCAGAGAGCACAACTCTTGGGAGGTGGCCTCCGATGTCAAGGCGCCAGACCTCGTCGCGGAATATTACCACAAACACCCAGCCGCCCCAAGACGCATCCACCGGACAGACTTCGACACTCTTTTCAAGTCCGGAACCATTGCTTCGAGGCGCAGCAACCTTGGAGAGGGGGTAAATGTAAGGGGACCCCTAATCCGTGACTCCGGAGCCCGTTCCAGTCCTCCGGAGCAATCCTGTAGCCGATCCAATATTACTACGTAACATTGGGTCTTACTCCCATCATTCCAAGAGCACTCCGTTGCCACCCAACGCACTTTCCTTGTTCAGACCCTGGTTACCGATGCAGGAACACAAAGACACTGTAGTATATAATGTAGATTATTCCCTCCAGGAGCCTCATCTAATTCTCTGAAGAATCTCCTGGAGGTAGGTTGTAACCATATTTCCTAAATTATAATTAACTGAGGAATCTCCTGGAGCTCTACTCCGGTCGCCCTAACATCACATGAGTGCATGGATCAGTAATCACAATGTCCTAATAATAGAATAGAAGGCATCGCACCACATGACACAGACAGAGAGAAGACAGGAACGATGGGAATGCGTACACGTACTGTTACCAGGCCACTAATAGAACAGACCCTCAATACTGACTAAGCACCACCCTAGATGTCCCCTTACAGTATTTAGTAGCTACTTGTACTTTTCTTAGTATAAACCTTGTGCTGTGTTCCATTGTGAGTGGTACATACAGAGGAGTGACAGTTACTTTTAGAAGGCTGTTTAGAGTAGAGATTTCCCCTGTGAAGTAATTGTCTAATCATATTACTAGGGCAGTAGTCAGTAGGGCAGTAGGTGTCTGGTTGGGTGAAGATCTTGTGCCCCAACAGACATAGTTGTAACTAGCAAGAATCAACATTAATTCCATACTACTATGGAGACATAACACAATGTCTCTACAACAATATAATTCCCTTATGAGCAACTTGCTCAAAGAAAAGCATGCCTTTGCTTCATTAAGGGCAAAGATAAAAGGAAAGAGAGAAAGAGAATGTTGGAGCTGCAAAAGGTTCAAACACCTAGCCTGTAATTGCAGAAATAAAAGAAAAGAAGAGAAGGGGACATCAGTTCCTCAAAATAGATTTGAAGTATTGTCAAGTAGGGTAATGAGATGTGGGGTAGAAATAAGAAGACAGGAAGTGGAGAAGAAAGGAGAGAAACGAGTAGTAAGGCTAGCTATGCCATAACAGGTAAAACAGAAAAAGGAGCTGGTGTACTCTATATGGAGAAATATACAGAAAAGGAAGATGAAATGCTTTGAATATGAAGAAGAGGGGCATCAATACAGGGATTATCCCAATAGGAGAAAGACAACATATATGGCTATGCCACAAAAGGCATAGCAAGAAAAGTAAAGGAGAAGTCCAGAGTATGTCTTATGACAAAGGACATTGGAATACTGTGAAGAGAGCATATCTAAAGAAGCATGCCTAGTAGAATTAGGATGGTATACTAAGGAAGTAATAGCCTTGTACATAATGTATAAAGATAATAGACAGAAGGGATTGTTATGACTTGGCAAAATAGCTAAGTCAATATTTATATTTCTTTTCTTTTAGATTATTACTAAGGTGGAGTGTGGAAAATATCATGTGACAAGTCACAGGTCACAAAGATATAACAGTGGTCACAGAATAGTCACATCACATAGAGTCACAAATCATAGTCACAGTATATGACAAAGAAGTCAGCTGATGGATATGAGAACTATAGGAGACAAGGTGCATAGCCACAATAGTAATTGTATATATAGTATAGCAAATCTAACAGAAACTCTATCAAGTTCTGTTTGTCAATCACTGAACAAAGAGCAGTTGGCTTTATTCTGGCTTAGAGTTTAGTAACCTTATAGGGATGTTATGTGGAAGAAAACCAAGAACAGGAAGTAATCAAAGGAAAAAAATAGGAAGAGTTAAAAAGATATAGAGAATATTCTAGGAAAGGAGAAAGAAAAGCAGCGTATCCTACCAAAGGAAAGGTGCAGCAAAGTGGTGCACAGGTGAGAGACCTAGAAAGCACAACAAAAGAGAGAGGTAGTCAAAGGGAAGTCAGGAGAACATTCCAGATGTTAAATGAAGTGTAGTTGAACATTAGAATAGAGAAGACAGATTGTCACAAACTTCATTTGGCCATATCTCCATCAGTTCTTTGACAATTCCCACGGTCTTAATGGCACCTGAAAGCCCTTGAAAAGACCTTTCGATCAATACCAGTCATGTCTCCAAGCAATCAGTAATGGCCAAGATATTAGGCAGATCAACTGGTAACCACCATAGTACCATTTATTAAATCACTAATATCTCAAAAACTGCCACAATATAAGCTTCGCTTTTAGGCATCAGAGAAGCCCTCTTCATACTGCTCAGAATGAGCCCAAAAAAGTACTGAGGCAATTAATACTAGTGGAGATATGAAGGCCTCAATATTTGTACATGGACTTCATTAATTACCCATAGATAGTCATCTGTCCTTTTCTTAGAACAAAGGACAGCCTTCATATGGTTAGGTTATCACTATTTATAGCATAAAGGCACTACCATATGTAGAACAATAGGTAGTAGCATGTGATGCTCTGTCCTAGTACACAGACTATCACTTTTCTGTATATAAGGACTCCTTGTCTGAGAATTAGATTTTAGACTTAACAACATCTCTTGTCACTGTCTAAACTCTGCTCATTAAGCACTTTTGAATATCAACTCATCAATTACAAATCAAGTAAGTGACCATTTGTGATACAGATACTCATGAAGGTATCACAATAAAGGTACTCTTGGATAGTAGAGCAACAGGAATGTTTATGGATAGAAAGACGGTAGTGAAACATGGATTTAAGCTGCAGAAGTTAGAGAGACCAATAAGAGTAAAAAATGTTGATGGAATACATAACAGTGGAGGTGTAAAACTTTAGCTATGACAACTTAAATCCACTCCAAGTCAGAGTTAACAAGGAGAACTTAATAGAGTTCCTATTTGATTTTTTACATTATATATACAACTACCATCGTGGCTATGCGCTTTACCTCCCACAGTCCTCATATTATCCATCATGTGACTAACCTATCACACATTTTTTGTGACTGTGACTGTGACCTTTCAGTGACTATGACATGACTTCTTTCCCATGCTCTGCCTTTATAGTAGTGATTCAATTAAATAAAAGAAAAGAAAATAGAAATAGAAAATAGAAAATAACTTAGCCATTTTGCCAAGTTATAACAGGAGAGACCATTACGCATCAGATAAAAGTAAATGTGTACTATAAGGGCTATGTTGAAAGAATGAGGATGGATATATGTGACTTAGAGAAGACAAAAGTAATTTTGGGAATACCATAGTTAGCAGCACATAACCCAGAAATCAACTGGAAAACAGGAGAAGTGAAAATAACAAGGTGCCTGCCCTTGTGTGGTAGAGTAAAACCAAAAGGAGAGGAAAAGAAGAAGAAAAGAAGGAGAGTAGTGACTCTAGAAAAAGAGAAAATTGTTAGATGGGCAATAGATGATAAAAAGGATTAGGAAAGAGAAGAAGAAATCAAGAAGGACCATAGAAAGATAGAAGAAATAGTCCCAAGAAAATTCCTAAAGTGGAGGAAAGTGTTTGGAAAAGTAGAGTCAGAAAAGATGCCAATGAGAAAAGTTTGGGATCATACGATAAATCTCAAGGAGACATTTGTACTATGAAAAGAAAGGATTTATTCATTATTCAAAGATAAAAGAGAGAAAGTCCAGAACTTTGTGGAAGACCAACTGAGGAAGGATTACATTAGACTAACAAAATTCCCTCAAACATTACCAGTGTTCTTTGTAGGCAAGAAAGATAAGAAGAAGAGGATAGTTATGGACTACTAGAACCTAAATAGCCAGACAGTGAAGAATAATTACCTATTACTGTTAATCACAGAGTTAATTGACAATATGGGGGGAAAAAAAGTATTCACTAAAATAGATCTCAGGTGGAGGTTTAATAATATGAGGATAAAAGAAGAAGATAAGTGGAAGAGAGCATTTACAACACATGTAGGCTTCTTTAAACCTATAGTAATGTTTTTCGGGATGACAAATTTGCTAGTCACATTCCAGGCAATAATGAATGAAATCTTGAGAGACTTAATCAATGAAGAAAAAGTAACAGTATTTGTAAATGATATATTAGTAGGAATGAAAACAAAGGAAGGGCACAATGAAATTGTGGAAGAAATACTAAGGAGACTAGAAGAAAATGACTTGTACATCAAGCCAGAGAAGTATGTGTGGAAAGTAAGAAAAATAGGATTTCTCGGAGTTATCATAGGACCTAATGGAATAAAAATGAAAAAGGAGAAAGTGGACAAAGTATTGAGTTAACCAGAGCCAAAGAATGTAAAAGATATTAGGAAATTTTTGGGCCTTGTGTAAGAGGACTAGAGCAGCCTAGTGCTGACTTAGCTGATTAGTGAGGAAGTTGCTTAAAGATGGAACATTGAATAGCCCAGGAGTTCCAATCAATGTTAGGGTAAGGTATTCTATCATACACCACTAGCTATATATACTAGACTAGCCTAATCTGTGTGCCAGTCGCTAAGAGAACCCAGATCAGGACACTAATAACTACCATACCTAATAAGGCTATGTAGTATTACTATGGCAATAAGAATTAGAGGGAAGAGAACTAGTAGACAGTGGGCTCCAAGAATTCGAGAGCAAGCTAGATTATACTTACCCATACCAGATTACCTAAGCTATCCTAGAGCATCCCCTTACATATTGCAAACTATTACAGGAGGTTCATTAAAGACTTTACACAAGTAGCCAGGCCAATGAATGTACTGATGAGAAAGGAGGTGAAATGGCAGTGGGTGTCATGACTTGGCAAAACAGCTAAGTCATTATTTACATTTCTTTTATATTTCTTTTCTTTTTTTTTATCTTGGACTTACTATACAGAAGAGAGTGTGGGAAAGTGTCATGGTCACATGACAGGAAGTCACAACATCACATCACATGATATCACATGATGGGTCACATGATAGGCATAGGAAAGTAGTACATAGACTATGTAGTAGTTGTATAAGTAGTGTAGAAAATCTAACAGGAACTCTATTGAGTTTTCTTTGTCAATCGCTGAACAAAGAGCAGTTGGCTTTATTCCAGCTTGGAGTTTAGCTTTCTTACAGTGGGGGCAGGAGCAGCAATGGGTATTTGACAAGCTCAAAAGGGTATTCACAATGTGACTAGTATTAGCAGCCCCAGATTTAGATAAAGAATTTAGGGTGGAGGTAAATACCTCAAATTATACTACAGGAGGGGTATTTTCTATGAAGTGTTCTGATGAATTGTGGAGACCAGTAGCTTTTATCTCTAAGTCATTAAGTGATACAGAAAGGAATTATAAAATACATAACAAAGAAATACTAGCAGTAGTCAGATGTTTGGAGGTATAGAGGCACTTCCTAGAGGGAGCATCAACAAAATTCGAGATCTGGACTGATCACAAAAATCTTGAATATTTCATGAAAGCACAAAAGCTAAACTAAAAGCAAGCAAGATAGGCATTATACCTATCTAGTGTTAGGGCACAGTCACTTAATGGTGGCTAACCCTAAAGCTAGGTAAGAGTCCTGGAAGCTGAGGTGATATTCGAGTGAAGCTAGATCTAACTACACAGGTAGTCTTATATACTAAAACCGATGGTCTGTGTGCTGCGGTCATGTGAGCACTAACTAACAATACTACTGTCCTATTTATAGATATACAGGCACATCAAGGTGAAGATAGACAAGAGGGTAAAGAGGGTGGGAAGGCAACTTACCAAGTTAGGTTAGCCCTTTAGATAGGAGCCGACTCAGAGTCTAGGCCTTTTCCTAGGGTATTCCCTTATATCTAGGTTTGATTTTATGCTGAAGCATGTTCTGGGGAGTAAAATAGGAAAAGCAGATAGTTTAAGTAAAAGGCCAGATTAGGAGATAGGAGTAGAAAGAGATAATAAGAACGAGACATTGGTAAAAGCAGAATGGTTAGAAGTCAGAAGGACAGAAAAGGTGAAAGTAATAGTAGACAGGATAGACTTACTGGAAAAGGTCCAGCAGTTCAAAGTAAAAGATAATGAAGTAGTAAAGGCAGTTGAAAAAATGAAACAAGCAGGAGTAAAAATGCTAGGAGATGAAGAATGGAGAGAGGAAGAAAGCGTAATATACAATACTCCAGTAGGAGAATATGGAGGGCAGTAGAAAACAGTAGAGATGGTTATCCAAAACTTTTGATGGCCAGGAGTAACAAAGGAAGTGAAATGATACATAGAAGAATATGATGTCTATCAGCAAAACAAAAATCACACAGAGCAATCTGTAAGAAAACTAATACCTAATTCAATTCCTGAAAAACCTTGGATGCATATATCAGCCAACTTTATTACCAAGTTGCCTTTAGCTCAAGAATATGACTCTATTCTAATAGTAGTGGACTGGTTAACTAAAATAGTATACTTTATACCAACTACAAAAAAGACAGTGGCAGAAGGATTAGCAAGGTTGTTTAGAAATAATATGTGAAAACTATTAGGGAATCACTTGGAGACAATAACCCTTAAGCTAAGTAAGTATCCTGGAAACTAAGGTGATATTCGAATAAGGATAGATCTACCCATATAAGCAACTGTATATACTATAATCAATGGTCCATGCACTGCAGTCACATGAGCACTAACTATTAATACCACTAGTCCTATTTATAGAACAGGTACCATTGAGATAATGCCAAATAAAAGAGTAAAGGAGAGGTAGGAAGGTAACTTACTAAGTTAGGTTAGCTCTTTAGATTGGAGCTTACTCAGCAGTCTAGGCCATTTCTAGAGTATCCCCTTACAGAAACTGCATGGGTTACCTGAAAGTATCATTTCAGATCAGGGACCTTAGTTTGTAGTAGGAATTATGCAAGAGTTGAATAGGATGTTGGGGATCAAAAGTAAATTGTTGATAGTGTTCCACCCTCAAATAGATAAACAGACAGAAAGGGTAAACCAAGAACTAGAATAGTACTTAAGAATGTTTATTGACCATAAACAAGAACAGTGGCCAGAATAGTTGGGAACAGCTGAGTTTGCATATAACAATAAAGTGCACTCAAGTACTTAGACATCACCTTTCAAGGAAAATTACAGACAAGATCCAAGAATGGGATTTGAGGGAAAAAAGAAAAAGAGATATAAAGGAGCAGAAAAATTTGTGGAAAAAATGAAAGAAATACAAGAGGAGACAAAGACAGTACTAATGAGAGCACAAGAAAATATGAAAAAGTATGCTGACAGAAAGAAGGCAGAAGTCAACGAGTATAAAGTAGAAGACTTGGTAATGCTTAGCATCAAAGATCTGAAATATCAAATGGTCAGAAGGAGAACAGAAAAGTTGATGGAAAGATTTGTAGGCCCTTACAAGATAGTAAAAATAGTATTATCAAACACAGTAAAATTGAAATTACCTAGTATAGTAAAAATACACCCAGTAGTAAATGTTAGTAGAATACAATATTATATAGGACAAGTAGAAGGACAAAGAAAGAAGTAGCTGGCTCCTGTAATAATCAATAGAAAAGAAGAATAGAAAGTAGAAAGAATATTAAATAAATGAAAAATTAGGGGAAAGAACAAGTACTGTAAGGAGACCCCTCACACATGACTTCAGAATTTGTATTAGTCCTCTGGAGTGACCCTGCAGTTAATCAAATATTACTATGTAATATTTGATCTTACTCCCATTGTTTTAAGTACACTCTGTTGCTTCTTAATGTAATTTCATTGTTTAGACCCTGGTTACCAAAAGCAGGGACGCGAGAACACTGTAATATATATATTGTAGATTATTCCCTCTAGGAGCCTTATTTAATTCTCTGAGGAATCTCCTGGAGGTAAGTTATAACATATTCCATAGAGTATAATTTAACTGAGGAATCTCCTAGAGTGCTCTGCTCCAGTCACCCTTATAAGTACCTAGTAAGATAGAAAGGATTTACAGCAGAGTCAGACACTTGGAAAGGAAAAAAGAACTTGGAAAATGCAAGAGAGGCAATTGAAGAATTTGAGAAAGAATACCAACAAGATATGGAAGATATAAGAAGATAGGAAAAAGAAGAGAGAATGTTTAGGAGAAAGGAACTACCAGGAAGGTTTACAGCAAAGAAGTTATTTGGATAGACAGACAAGAGATATAATGAAGAATATTAGAGAAGACTAGACAAGAACTGGAAAAGATGGAAAGGAAGTCAATAAAAAAGAAGTCGACCAGAGAGAAAAAGGACAACATTGGAAACAATCAAGAAATCAAGTAGAAAAATCCAGGGATAAAAGAGTAGACAGAAGAAGACAATGGAATAGACAACATAGTTGACCCATATTATGAGTTGTAAAATAAATTCCTTGGGATAAGGAAACTTAAGAGGGGAATAGTATTATGACTTGACAAAACATTTAAGTCATTCTATTTTCTATTTTCTTTTTCTTTTTCTTTTAGTTTCTTTATTTTGGACTTATTACTACAGAGATGGAGCATGGGAAGACATCATGTGACTCAGTTACAAAGTCACAAAGCATGACATCAGTCACATATCAGTCATGTCACCAGTCATAGTTATAGTTACAACATATGATGAAATAGACATATGACAGGAATAACATAAGAACTATCATGACTTGGTAAAACAGCTAAGTCATTACTTATATTTATTTATATTTTTTCTTTTGGACTTACTATACAGGAAGGAGTGTGGGAAAGTGTTACATCACAAATATTACAGTCACATGAATAGAAAGTTACAGTATCATGCCACATGATATTATATGATATATTATATAATAAGTGTGGGAAAGTAATGTACAGACCATGTTGTAAGAGAACAGCTCTATTTCCACCCCTGAACTGTATAATGATGCTCCAGAGCAACCTAAGCCTGTTCAAGTATTACTAAAGTAATACTTAAACACACTAGTATAGCTCTAATCATACTAACCCTGACACTAAAGAATGTAAATCTAGTATATAATATAGAAGATCCCTTCAGGAGTCTCATCCTAATTTCTGAGAATTTTTCTAGAGGTGAGTTGTATCATAATTACAAACTGTAATATTAACTGAGGATTCTCCTGGAGTCTTATGCCCCAGTTGCCCTTACACATGTAGTAGTTGTATAAGTAGTGTACAGAAAATAACAGAAACTCTATTGAGTTCTCTTTGTCAACTCAGATAAGGAGTAGGATTAAGTTAACCCAGACTTAGAGTGGATTTAAGTTGTCACAGCTAAAGTCTTACATAAAACATCTTATCTCATTCTCTTGTACATTTCTCCTTATGGAGCGTGCCGGCTCCTTTTACTGCTTCTCCTTTTGTGGTGTGGCCATCTTTGCTACTTGTTCTCCTTTTTGTCTTCTTATTTCTATCTCACACCTCATTACCCTACTTGACAGCACTTCAAATCTATTTTGAGAAACTGATATCCCCTTCCCTTTTTTCCTTTTATTCCTGCAATTATGGACCAGGTGTTAAGACTCTAGACCTTACAGTTGAATATGTGTTTCAACTTAAAGCCTATATCTAACACTTGATATCTTCATGCTCCTCTCTCGAGGATCCAGTTAAGGTTTTCAGTGAAGTTATATCAGAAGAGAGATGTCAACGAGACTTTGAGTAGCACCCTTGAGATTTGTTCTAAGACAAGTAAGAGTACCGAATCCTTGGAATAAGATTTTACAAAGGGAATACAGAAAAAGAGAACTTGCCATTCCCTTCTCTTTCTGGGCTGTATTTATCCTAACTAGGTATTGTGACTATGTTACAATATAGTAACACTACTTGTAACTAAAGGTGACTAGTTAAATGACAGTCCAGTGACAAAAGCAATAAAGGTGACAAGTTGAGTCATTGTCTAATAATGGGTTAGTCTGATGTTGTCCTATTTAGTACAAGTCCAAAGATAGAGAAAGAAAATAGTCCAAGGTTTCTCCAAAGAGTCCTGCCTATACTGTGAGTCTATTGTCTCTTAGAGTCCTTAGACATTTAATGCATTACTGCATAGTAATGTCTTTGTCTTGTGTTCTCAACATCTCTTCTTGCATTGCCAACATCTCATCCACTAGCCATTCATTATCAAACTAAGGCTGATAATAACTGTAGTCCCACTCGATGTTCATAACACCAGGTGCCTAAACTTTTTGCAACTCTAACATTCTCTTTCTCTTTTTTCTTTTATTTTTGCCCTTAATAAAGCAAGGACATACTTTTCTTTGAGCAAGTTGCTCATAAGAGAGTTATATTGTTGTAGAGACATTGTATTATATCTCTACAGTAGTATGGAATTAATGTTGATTCTTGCTAGTTACAACTATGTCTGTTGGGGCACAAGATCTTCATCCAACCAAACACCTACTGCCCTACTAACTACTGCCCTAGTAATATGGTTAGACGATTACTCCACAGGGGAGATCCCTACTCTAAACGGCCTTCTAGAAGTAATTGTCACTCCTCTGCATGTACCACTCACAATGGAGTGCAACACAAGGTTTATACTAAGAAAAGTACAAGTAGCTACTAAACACTACCCAATTACAAGGTTAGGTCTTGAACACAATACCTGGATTTGGTACTATGTCTCCACCTGTAGCCCCTAACTGACTGCAAAGTCCCCTTAAGCCAAGGGCCCAGCTATATATAGAGGTGACTAGTGATTGTGATGACTACTAGTTGAGAGTCAATGAGATTATGAGAATAAGAGTAAGCAAGGTCCAAGGCAGACAGATAGTGCTCAAGTAGTAGAATTGAGTTCTAGTGTAAGACTTTAGCCAAAGCAACTTAAATCCACTTCAAGTCAGAGTTGATAAGGAGAACTCGATAGAGTTTTCATTTGATTTTTTACCCTATATATACAACTACTATCGTAGCTATGCACTTTACTTTTCATAGTCCTCATGTTACCTGTCATATGACTACCCCATCACATATTATGACTGTGACCTATGACCTGACCATTTTGTGATATTGGTCATACCTTTTTGTGACTTTGTGACAGTAATGTGACTCTTTTTCCATGCTTTATCTTCATAGTAGTGATTCAACTAAATAAAAGAAAAAGAAAATAGAAAAAGAAAATAGAAAATGACTTAGCTGTTTTGCTAAGTCATAACATGCACTAGGACAGATTATCACATGCTACTATTTATTGTTTTACATATGATAGTACCTTTATACTTGAAAATATGATAACTTAACCTTATGAAGGCTGTCTATTGTTCTAAGAAAAGAACAAATGACTATCTATGAGTAATTAATAAAGTTTATGTACAAATATTGAGGCCTTCATATGTCTACTAATATTAATTACCTTAGTATCATTTTAGGCTCATTCTGAGCAGTATAAAGAGGGCTTCTTTGATGTCTAAAAGCAAAGCTTAGATCATGGCAGTTTCTGAGATATTAGCAATTTGATATGTAATACCATAGCAGTTACCTACTAATTTGCTCAATAGCTTAGCCAATATTGATTGTCTTGAGACATGACTAGTATCAATTGAAAGGTCTTCTTAAGGGCGTTCTGGCACTGTTGAGACCATGAGAATTGTCAAAGAATTGGTGGAGATATAGCTAAATGAAGTTTGTGACAATTCTATCTTTTATTAATATATTTACTCCTTATTATGTCTAAGGGTAAGTTCTTTGCATTTTAGTAGTCTTTTTCTTTACTAACCAGCTTGTATCTCCTTTTAGCTTTCTCACTCAGCTCCAGTGGCTCTGAGCTCTATGGGTGCCAACTTTGGGACAATGATGAGGTCTTTAGCTCAACTTCAGTTGACTCCTTTATCCACAATATTTACCTTTACTACACTGGCCTTTATGACAGTGTAAGGCATGGGTCAAAGCTGATCTACAGAACATTGACAGATATCTTCTTGCCACCATCTAGGCTATCACAAAACATTTGTACTCATGGACATTGAGGAGCTGCATTGTACAAATGTTTTGTAATAGCCTAGATGGTGGTAAGAAGATATCTGTCAATGTTCTGTAGATCAGCTTTGACCCATGCCTTACACTGCCATAAAGGCCAGTGTAGTAAAGGTAAGCCTCTAGTTTGGAAATATTGTGGATAAAGAAGTCAACTGAAGTTGAGCTAAAGACCTCATCATTGTCCCAAAGTTGGCACTCATAGGGCTCAGAGCCACTGGAGCTGAGTGAGAAAGCTAAAAGGAGATACAAGCTGGTTAGTAAAGAAAAAGACTACTAAAATGCAAAGGACTTACCCTCAGACATAATGAGGAGTAAATATGTTGATGAAAGATAGGGTAGAGTCATATGGTGCTACTGGGATGGGAGGACCGTGTCTAAATATCAACAAGCTTCAAGTAGAAGCGATGAGCATGGGAATAGATAGAAACTGAATGGACTGGACTTACCAAGCGGAGTCTCGACGATAACAGTATGGTACAGCTCCTCGACATTGG
>Ga0153971_1000135_pt1 | contig 12611 bp, 12 predicted proteins | sample TSGA055MetaG_FD_104686 | JGI IMG/M metagenome (GOLD analysis project Ga0153971, IMG submission 104686) | Attine ant fungus gardens microbial communities from Georgia, USA - TSGA055 MetaG | ecosystem: Host-associated > Fungi > Mycelium > Unclassified | place: USA: Georgia, George L Smith State... | reverse complement strand
GACAACTACTCTCGCTAGGCAACTACCCTTCTTTAATTTAAGAAAGGCTAGCAAACTTCTCACCAGTGAGCATAGATAGGGCGAAACGACATTCTTGTGACTTCGAAGGGCTCTCTACAAACAAAGATTCCTGGGATATCGGGGATAAGGGGCTTTATAGTCATCCATCTCCATAGCCCATTGCGGTGCTTTGTGGACGTTATTTGGCAGAATCTATCCCAACAGATCATAGAACTTATCATCTCCAGGATGACAGACCAGACCATAAGTTAAAAAAGAGTCCCCACTGGAAACACTAATCAATCATGCAGTTCAGGTTGGATTTTTTAGTAAGACGGTCTGTTAAATCAATCGAATAGGTCGGGTAGATGGTGGTAAATTTAAATGCTCTAAGTGGCATTCTTTTTTTATTTGAGTTTAGCATCCCTTGCTTAGTTTCCATATCCCGGTCAAGGCTATCAACCGATTCACTCCTCTTTCTTGCTCTTTACTTGTAGTAAAGTCGAAAAGACCAATTCTGTCTTGGGGTGTTAAGCTTCATCTGGCTCCAAGCCAAGGGGCTTCAAATCAACGTAAAACACAGGAGAAGTGGCAGGCCCATTATCTCATTAGCGAAGAAAGAGTACATGACTAGACTGTTTTCTTAGTAAGAAAAAAATCCATGAGTAAATAAACTTTCTCTCCCTTTGTGGTCAGTCTTCATTTCTGCTTTTCAAGTGAAAAAAGGACTGAGACCATCCGGTGACCGGCTTTTAGGGTTTCGAACTATCCATTACTGATGAGGGGTGGCGCTACCATTTCCTATAGGCTACCCGCATTGCAGAATGGTCAATTCCGCTGCCAATCCGTCGATTCAGGCCCTATCGAAAAGGGAATTCTTTCCCAATTTCCGAGTCGCAAACTCCTTCTTCAGTCCTACTCCCATCGTTCTCTTGAGATAGCATGCCAAGCGAAGAGGATCCTCAGGCAAGAATAATTGAGGTGGCGGTCGCAGGTCCAACAACACAAATTGCTCCCAATGAGAACCCATTATCAGAAAAAAGGGTCTTAGGGAGGACAACTGCAAACAACAATCTCGGAGGCCAGAACGTGCAAGACACTGTACGTCCTCAGCACAGGGTGTATTGGGACCATGTTTATCACTGAGCAAGGGCTATTCTTTTCTAGAGTAATGCCCTTTTTTTTGGCCGGGAGACACTGACTTTCCTTGATAGGAGGCTGGTGAATATGGTATTTTCCGACCTAATTGGGAAGTGGAAGTTTACATCGACGACATGCTCGTCAGAAGCCTACATCGACAAGATCGCATCAAAGACCGCCTTCGATCAACTCCAAAAGTATCGGATAAGGCTGAACCAAGAAAAATGGTGCATTCGGGGGCACATCGGGAACATTCCTGGGTTACCCGGTAACCCAGAGGCGAATCGAAGCCAATCCGGTCCGGATCTGGTCCGGCTTGAAGCTAGTGATTCTTATGCAGCTATTTAGAAAGCAAGCAAAGATAGCCATAGAGTTCTTCTCCGGCTTCACCTTTACTCTTTACTAAAACCTTGAGAAGCATCCTCAAGCGGAAAGAGATTCTTATGTTAAGAAAATTCCTCACCTAGTAAAAAAAGAAATATCAAACAAAAATGAATTGATTAAGTTGATTAAGGGCAAGCAAGTATTAAAAAAGAAGAAATTCAAGTGAAAAGTCTTATTATATATATATATAAAAGCGGACGAGAGAGTCTCTCAGGATTAGTTACGAATTGTTAGTCTTTTTTTTGGCGAATAATCCCGAAAGAGGGATAGTCTTCGACAATAAAGATGATAGATGATAGAACTATGGAAGGCGCGGTAAAAAAGTTCGAGATTTAATGAGCGTCCCCATTTCTTAGATGGGATAGATAATCTGCATCCCCTAGGAAACTATAGTCTAGGTCAGAGCTGAGTTAATCATAGCTTTTGATCAATAAGATCGGAAGCCCCGCTTAGTCCGTCACCTCGTCTTCACTGAACACCTACCCACTCGCCTCCGAGACTTTCTTACCTTTTCGAGAATAGAAGTACAACGAAATTCAGTTTTCGAGAAGCCATTGATCCTAACCCCTTAAGGTATATTTTGGAGTGGATAAGGAGAGGTTCGGGACAGATCCGGGAAAGCATGGATAGGGCAGGGGGCATGGATGATAGACAGCAAGGGAAGGCGCAAGCCATATAAGATAAGGCATTTTCTCGTCAATCGAACCAGTCCGGTTCTCGTCAGCTCAGAGCGGAAGGGAAGCGAGATTGATTCACGAGTCTGTACTATTCTCGGTCATTTCCGCAAGCCTGCCTTTGCACTTCTTCCACTGATCCCACAACTCCTACTAATCTAAGCACTGAAGCAGGTAATCCAAGCGCTATACAAATCAAAGCTATCCAAGCGGATAAGTACCAGGAATAGGTTCTTCGATCAAACAGCCCCAGGAAAGGAAGAGAGAGTAAGAGCACAGCGTATCACACGTGTTGGAAGATACGGGAAGCAAGGGGAGGGGTGCGGTGAGGGAAGGTTTGCTTTCTAATGGATTCGAAGTTCGGCTTCACTTCCTCTTGTTGAATCTTTCTTGTTTGAACTACCTTCCTTCCTGAGTTAAATTCTAGCTAACATAAAGTGTTCGGTGCAACTGAGCTAGTAAGTAAAAAGAAGAGTAGGTCAGAAGCTATTCAGTCTTTACTTCTGTGGTCCTCGGTAACTGGTGCAGCTATTGGTTTGGAGAAAGATACATTTGCCTTGTTTTCTTAGTTAGGGGTTACGTCTTCATGTAGCTTTTAGAGTCCTTTATTCACCTTATTGGTATTGGTGTGCAGCTGAGGTAAGAAAGAGATCTTAGGCATATGCAAGAGAATAGGTGCTTTACTAGTCTTACTACCTGTCTATCTCTCTATTGGGATACTCTAAGTTATTTCATCGTTTGGTGGAGTTGACAGCTCCTTGGTTCTGTAGTTTTGTTTTGGTACAGTGATACGAAGAACTTTTGTAAGAATATATATTCTTTGTCTTCCCAAGCCAATTCCTAATCCTGGCTAACTAAGCATTCGTTCGGAGTTGACAAGACCGGCTCCAATACATCTTGGGCTGGGCTCCTAACCCGGTATGAACTAAAGCCTAAAAAGTCTCATCCCGTGCTTTCGGAATCCTTTCTTTTAGGAATTTCCACGTGCAAGAACTTCTACTCTCATTGATTGAGGTGCCCTCGCTAACTCCGAGACAGGCAACCGCGTCTATCCCGCCATTACATCGAGGTGAGCCCACCAGTTGCTAGTCTGAGTCTCTGTTCATTTCTCTAGTACCAGAATCAGACGATTCTAATCAGACGATTATATGGATTTTGTCGATGTTCACGAATCGTCTGCCTGTGTGGAACGCCCTTCGACACAAATCTTTCAAGTCTGAACCCCAAGATGGGGAATTGCAACTATAGATAGATCCGCCCTTTAGTGAGGACACCGCCTCTCTTCTCTTATCCTGATCTGTCTTTCCTGGGTATCTGTTGTTCATTTCTCGGGTATCTGAATCATACGATTATGAAAACGATTCGATTATGAATTCTACGTGTAAGAAGTTCGTCTGGCCTTCCTTAGCACAAGCACTAAGCTCTAATAATTCCTTAAATGGAATCCGCTCCCCGGCATCAGCAACGAATGAAGGCTCATTTGCAGCATCAAAACTAGTATTCTTTATCCGGGTTTACAAATGGTCGAGTGTCTCCTTAAGTGGGGCTCAACACTCGACTGAAGGGAACCGAAAGGCCCCTCTCCTTGAAGTCGAGTGGCTCCCTCTAAGCTTTCTCTTCCAAGCTCTCCTGATCTCGATATAGAATCCAAGGCATCAAGGCACGGGAGCAGAACATCTATTTATCTCATTGCCATGAAACCGGAAGGAGGAACCGCAAGTGAAGCATCTAAGCAAGGAAGCTCAAACCTGTGATGAGGGGTCCAAGTCATTCAACTGCAGCTACGAAGCCCATTCCGGATGGATATCTATTCCCAATGGAGGCCGAACTAATCTCCTTCAACCCCTCCTGGCATCGGAAGGAGGACCAACTAATCTCATTCTATGTCTCTCTTCCGGTCGGAGGGAAGCACCAAAGCCATCCACTCCACCTTCTCTCTCTCCGTCTCTAAATTCATCAAACCTCGGATCATCAAAGGGAAGCGGAGGTCTTTCTGTCATTGCCTTGGAACCGATGATTCCTCTGCCCCTTTACCTTAACCAATGAAGGTTATCCCTGGACCCAGAGACTCGAATTGGACGAAGCCACCTCTTCAAAGCAATCTCTCCTATCGCCCCAGAGGCATAAACCAATGGGTTCTCGGGAGGGGCCATCTAATCGATTCAAATACGAGCCATTAAGGGAGGGCGGGCCAACTATTGATCCAATCCGAAGCCATCAGAAGTAAAGCGTCACTCCTCCGCAGGTCTCCGTTCCCGGGGCTCATAAGCTGATGATAAACGCCCATGTGTGGAACCCCAGGAACTGCTACTGAACATCCAGCTCTGTCTCCAGATCTTTCTTTCCCATCTCCAAGTCCTTATTCCGCTCCTAGCTAACGAGTGGTCTGCCAAGCCTGCCTCTAATGGCAACCAAACAACATTTCCCTAGCAACTCTATTTTCTTTGTTGTTTCCGCTTCCGCCTACGAGGTTGCTTGCGACGGTTGCTTTGCTTGCAATAAATACCCGCGAATGGTGAATATCTAGCTGCTTGACCCCGCCCAACGGAAAAAGAAGTGGAAGTGGACCTCTCACTCACATGTGTATACGTGGGTAAGATTTAGCTATGAATCCTGTCTACTCACCATGGCAGAGAACCAAGCATTTGATATCCCGCCGGAACAGAACTGGGGTAGTCAAAGGAGGACGGTCTCATTCCGCCTCACTGATGGATCGAATCAAAATGATGGATAGTTCGCCTCTGCACCCACTGCTTGTTCGGATGCTTCTCCCACTGGAAAGGAGGAATGAACTGAGACTCGACTTGGAGTGGACCCATTCGGTGGGTCTAGGCAGCTACTTGGTTCCTTTAATGGATGATTTTGGAAGCACCTTTTCTTTCCTCTTTTTATACACGGCGTTGGAGCTTCCCCATTAGAGATCGTACCCGGCTCAAGGCTTTAAAGAAGAAAGCCCAGGCTCAAGGGCCCAACATCAAGCTGATGAGGCCTATCATGATCCTCCCTCCTAATCTTAAAGTCCATCATCTCCCGTTAACCCACGAATGGCCAATCTCATTTCACAAATGGGCCATTTATCCATTCAAATGGCCCAGATGGTCCAGATGACCCAGTCCATGGCCCAAACCATGACTCAATCAATGGCCCAGACTATAACCCAGGCAGTGGCCCAGGTGCTAGCCCCTTGGTCAAAGGGTCTGCTATCATCATGCTGGTGCTAATGTGATCTATCGACACTAGATGATCTTCCACAATTTCCTTCAAAACATAGTACTTTACGTCTATATGTTTCAACCTGCTAGACGACTTGTTGTTGTTGGAGAAGGCAAGGGCTGCTGAGTTATCACAGTAGATCTTCAGCGGTCTAGAGATAGTACCCATCACCTGAAGTCCTGTGATGAAGTTCCTCAGCCAAATAGCCTGGCATGTGGCCTCGTAGCAAGCAATATACTCAGCGTGTGTAGAGGAAGAAGCTGTGACCCTTTCTCACTCTTCCACGAAATGGCGCCGCCGGCAAGCAGGAAGACGTATCCTGATGTCGATTTCCTGGTGTCCGGGCACCCAGCGTAATCGGAGTCCGAATATCCGACGATCTCCAGTATATCGGATCGCCGTTATGTGATCATTTAGTCTCTGGTCCCCTGAAGATACCTCATTACTTTGAAGGCAGGCTCCATGCCTGGGTTACTTTGGTATCTACCTAGTAAACCCACAGCATAGGCAATGTCCGGCCGTGTACACGTCTGGGCGTACATCAAGCTTCCAACAGCAGAAGCATATGGAATGCCCTTCATCTGATCCTTCTCTATATCGCTCCTCGGGCACTGCGAAGCACTGAGCCTGTCTCCATCTGCCTTCTTCTGCTACTGGGTTTGCTGTGCTGTATACCATACCTCTCTAATACTTTTTGGATTTAGGCCTTCTGAGATAGTCCGAGGATACCTCTGGAGATGTCTTTGTGAATCTCAATGCCAATGACATATGAGGCTCACCCATATCCTTCATCTCAAAGTTCCTTATGAGGAATGCCTTCGTATCGTGCAACAGCCCCAGATCACTGCTAGCAAGCAGTATGTCGTCAACATATAGGACTAGAAAGAGAAACTTGCTCCCACTGACCTGTAGGTATATACACTGATCAACATCCTTAAACCCACAGGTCATTCTCACCTCATGGAATTTGAGGTACCACTGACGGGAAGACTCGTCCGTATATCGACTTCCTTAACCTGCACACTAAATGCTCGCTGCCCTCCTGCGAGAAGCCAAAAGGTTGGTCCATGTACACTTCCTCCTGTAGCTCCCCATTGAGGAAAGCCGTCTTCACATCCATCTGGTGAAGCTCTAAGTAAAAATGAGCCACCAAAGCCATGATTATCCTGAGTGAGTCCTTCTTATAAACCGGATAAAAGGTCCTCAGCCCTTCCATTTCCTTATCATGAAATTGTTTAGGGGCAACCTTCTCCAGAAGGAGCATGCCAAACTCATAGCACGTCAACACTCCTCTCTCCGGGAATGTTAACCAGAACTCGACTGGCAATGGATATATGCCCGAAGGGGCATGCATTAAAAGGTAATGACGTCGTAGACTCCATTATAGGTCATTCGGAAGGGCTCCGTATAGTTCTATTTTAGGGCGTAACGTTGCCCTCGACTGACCGAAAAAACGAGTTCCAGAGGCATCTTCCATTCATATCGATTTTGGTTTTTCTGCACCATATTTGGATCTGCCTCTTCTTCGATCCGGAATTCCCAGCAAATCCTTGACTCCTCGAATACAATGGAATTTCACACCTGGCAAATCTTTCACTCTACCTCCTCTTATTAAGACCATAGAATGTTCCTGCAAATTATGACCTTCGCCCGGAATGTAAGCAAATATATCATGTCGATTGCTCAACCGTACTTTGGCTATCTTACGTAGAGCTGAATTAGGTTTTTTCGGTGTTCTCGTTGAAACACGCAAGCATACTCCTTGCTTCTGGGGACATTGATCCAAAGCTCGAGTACGGTCCGTGCGCCGTTTTTCTTCTCTACCATGACGAATCAATTGATTTAATGTAGGCATCGCTCTTTCCTTTGTCCTTCCCCCCTTTGCCCTATCACTAGTGATTACTCCCAATCCAAAGCACCCCTTTTCCATTCATAGAGAAATCCAATCGTCAAAATCAATAAAAAGGCCATCATGGACCAAAATCCAAACAGATCAATCTTGTTGAGAGAGACTGCCCAAGGAAAGAAAAAGGTGACTTCCAGATCAAAGATAATAAATAAAATTGAAACAAGATAAAATCGTATATCGAAACGACTTCTGGCATCACCGAAAGGATCGAAACCACATTCGTAGGCCGACAATTTTTCTGGATAGGTCGAACTATTAGAAGAAAATAAAAAAGGAAGACCGAGTAAGATCAAAGAAACTAGCAGACTCATCACTAAATAGATAAAAATAGGTGAAAATTCTAACATCACCACAGCCCACTTTCTTCTCTCGCTCCTTGCTCGCGGAGCGGCATACCAGAAAAAAAAGAAAAAGATTGGAATCGATGACTGAAGCCTCTTTCTTAGGGCCTTTAAAGAGCCTGACTACAGTAGTGTCGTAAGTCCAACCCCGTAGGGTCAGACAGCCAACGTCTTCCAGCTCTCCATGACAGCCTTCTTGTACCGAGGATCTTCTTTTTCTGTTTTTGACCACGGTTGCCTAGCTCCTGGGTCCCACTCAGAATGGTTACTGGACAAGGACGGGGTTGGCTAGACCCCCACAACATTTACGCAATTCGGCCAGAGGTTGTGTGGACGAAGGCAACTAATGGTCGATCACTCGGTTTTCTGTCATGATGTATCTAATTGCGATTTTCATCCAACTATTGCTGCTAGACGAATATCAAGTGATAATAAATGTATTTCCTTCTTGCTGTTAGGAAGTCGCTTTCTTTCCTTCTTATGCTTGTAGTGGAATAAGGCTTCCTAGCTGCTTTTATTGTTTGTACGAGCTAGTAGTTTGACTTCCTCTCCTAGCAGCTAGCTGTAGTTGGAATAGCTATTGGACTAGCAGACGCAAAGAAGCAGACGAGAAGCAGCAACCATTGATCTTCCGTCTTCTCCTCTTCTCCTGTTCTTCTTGGTCGTAATCATTAGAAATCTTATACCATGCATGGGCGATAGACTAGAACCCCCATTGGCGTAATCCCCTTTCTACTTGGTTCATTATTTAATTCTGAACCCCCATGTGCTGGTTGAGAGGGGGTCTAAAACCCTTCCATTTAGTGCTTAGTGGGCCCTCCCTGTTAGCTTGTCCTTGGCAAGGCAAGGTCACTCGCCTTATTTTTTTTTTGAGTTTTCTCTTTTCCTAGCGGTTGATCCCCTTTGTACCCCCGCCCTTTTGCTTTATTTAGGCTTCCAGAGAAGGGCTCAATTGGTAAGTCTATTTCCATTTCTTCAAGAGCAGGCGAAAGGAATTAAGGAGCCACGCATAGATATACGCCTAGTGTGTGTCCCGTGAGGTCTTGAGGATTCTTTCTCTTATTCTTACTTAGTTAGTCCTCTATTTCTTATTATTATTAATAGGAACTAGAGCCATGATTATTCCACTACACGGGCTGAGCTCCTACCAAGAGTTTATAGGACTTTACTTGAAAGAGGGGGCCTAGGAGTGGTATTACTTACCAATCTAATTTTTTCTGCCCTTTCATTGGGATTGGTTCTTGTTTGTATATCCTTATTCAGTATTCCGACTCACACCTTGTACCTGCTGCACAGCTCCAGTTTATGCGGGGGCCCTAAATCTTTAATCGTATATCAAGATTGGAAATCCGCCGAGGAGCTGGACCCTAGCTTAGGGCATATTCGGGGCGTAGCCCCTCTGAAATAGGTATGAAATTCCCTCCCTTCTGAGTTGTTTAGAAGAAATAAGTTTCCATGGCATGCGAAGACGGAGATGCAAAGGTAAAAGGGAAGCTACCTGGTGTTGGTTCAGCTGACCGAAGGGAAAGCTGCTGGCTTACTCGGTCCAAGTGCCCTCTCTCTTTATCCATGGCGCTAGCAAACCCGGCCCCTTTTCTTTTGAGATTTTAAAATATTCTGTGTGTCTTCTGCCCATGGAACCCTTCTTCCTGGATCACTTCCTGCCTCGGCTTCTGAGTCTGCTTTCTCTTCTGAGCAGTCATAGGTCCATAAGCGAAAGGACAAATGGCCGAGTGAACCGAAGCGAACGAAGGGAATGGAATTAGTAATAAGCTTAATTGGCAGCCGCCCTTCATGCAGAGGGAAGGGAAGCGAGTCGTTCTAGTCTCTGTCCGGCAGGTGGCTTGAGCTAAAAGGTAAGAAGAACTACGGGTTCAAGAAGTTGTCCTGCGGGGGCGAAAGGTAAGATTCGCATTGAATAGAAATATCTTGCTTTCAATCAGACTCTTGGCCCTGCCCTAGCCTCAGATCTTCTTTCCGATTCGACACAGAACCAGAACTATTGTCAGATTTCCACGACTACGGATGAATACTATTCTGATGATTCAAAAGAACAGGCCAACAGCCGAGAAGGATAGGAATCATGTGATGTGCCTTCATCTGGAACTACTGGAATAGGGGTGGTCAACCACCCAGTGAGCATCCGAACCACGTAGTCCACTCCGGTCTTCGTTAGACTCAAAGGAGGAGACAGCGGGGCAGGATCTTAGCCAAACGAAACGGGGCTAGCTAGTCCCCAGAAGCTACCTTGTTCCTCCTTACCGAAGCAAGACAAAGACAGCTATTCGGAAAAAAAGACTACTCACTCAACTTCTGAGCTCAGAGCAGATCTTTACTTAGGTTGCGGTTAGACTCCAGCCCGCTATCCCTCTATCTATTGGTTAGCCTTTCTCGAGTTTCTAGGCTCAAGCTATTAGCTAGGTTCGAGACTCAAGGAATTGTTGACGAGACTCACTCAACTTCTAGGCTCATGTGGCTCGCTAGCCTATATAACTTCACCTATCTAACTGAAGGAACTCGTCCAAGGAAGACTTGCTCAAGTCTGTTAACTGACTTACTGAAGCTGGTGAGCTTACTGCAAAATGCAAAAAAGCTGTTTGCAACCTCTTTTTTTGCTTATTTAGGTGTTCAGTTCTACTTTCCTTCGGTGCTCGCTGCTTTGAATCTGAAAATTGCGAGTCACTATTTGACCACTAGAGAGGCTAGAAAGCCATATCCCTAGCAGGGTCTAGAACGAGGATTTAGGCTTTCAGGGGCCCGCGGGGGACGAAAGAAAAGGAATCCATTGATCGAAACTGGGCTTAAGGAATCCATCGATCCAACCCGTCCTTAGGCTCTCATCAATCCTGGAACTCCTGCAAAAGGACGGATCCGCTCCTAAGCACAAGAACGAACTTGAGGCTATTCCTTCCTCCAATGAAGGCACGGGGAGACAGACCTGAGACTAGACCGGGAAGCAGACTCAGAGCGGTCATATCGAATCAGAACAACGAAAGCAAAAAAAAGGAAAGTAATTTCAACTCGAGTTCCTCTTTGATTTGAGGATAAAAAAAGGCATGAGCTAGCTTCTGTGATGATGAGAACGAATTCGAATTCCTGTTTGGCCCTATAAAGAGGTTGGCGGGGGAATAGAGGAAGTTCAGGCTTGATCGGATCAAGCCATTTCAACGTAACAGGCGGGACCACTGATAATAGTAACAACCCTCACCTCGGATAGAGAAAGTCGTCCATCTAGTCAGGATTCAGACCCCTCGACTATTAATCTCGTGCAATCTAAAAGTGAAGAGTGACTTTCTTTCCAGTTCCTTTCTTTCCTGAGATCTCCCGGTTCTTTCCTAAGAGTCGAGTCTGTCCCATCTTGATATTGAGATTTTATGCTCACGTCTCTGAATCCTAATCCTCAAGTTGAATTGAAGTGAAGTCTACCGCTAACAAATCTCGGATTTCGAATTTCATAAGATAATCATTTCACTAATAATAATAATTTTCTCAGAAGCGAGAGCGCACCTCGAGAAACAAGTCTCAGGAAGTGAGTTAGTTATAGTATTACAGGAGCTAATAGCTTCAGAGAAATAAGCACAGGTGGGAATCTCACCTCCAAGCCTTTCATGGGCCCCAATGATGGCGTTGAAATACCCAACAAAAATCCAAAGATCATTGATAGCAGAATGAAGAAACTGAAGATCCTGCTATACTCCTCATAATGTAATTCAATTATTAGAAGCATACAAAAAAATGAAAGCGCAGCTAACATTATCCAGGAACAAGGAACAGGTGATGGATTGAGCAGTAATAAAGGTAATGGTTGGAAGCTGATGGATGGCCGAGTAAAGAACCCAAATATTAGAAGGGAGACCGTTACAGTGGTTCAAGGTAGCTAAATTCATGTTTCACGAGGACCAGAAAGAAGAAGGGATATTGGAAAAAGAAGTCATGGATTCAGCAATACAAAGAGGTTCAGCTGTTTTCAAATGCTGATCTGGTGATAAAGGCCAAGGGCGTGCTCTTCTATTGAAGGAAGAACAGATAATCTAGAACCAAAGGACTACTTCTCGTGATGAGCTATTTGAAGGAATCTTTCGCTGTATGGCCTCTGAAGCTTCCGCGAATATATTTCCCTTTGAGTTTTAACAAACAAGTATCCCATATCGAAGAAATGCTCTTTTTATGCATGATGATTCTAGGCGCTGGTAAAGAACAGTCACATAGATAGTGGAATTGCTTGTGCCAGGAAAGCTATAAGTAGTTTGCCAATCGGCCGCTTCGTTTGGTATAAGAGAATGCGTTTTAGGCAGCGACAATGCCCATATAGCACGTTTTAGTCCTGCTCCAAGCGGGGAGTTCATTCCCGGTTCAAGAACCAAAGAGAGGAAACACTCCGTTCAAGCTATCGAAAAAGATGCTTTAAGGAAAGGGAGAAGTTGCGAAGTGTAGTGTTCAAGCTGAGGCCAAACCGGAATCTTCTCTTTTTGAGCACGTTGATGCTGATGAAATCCCCAAGCCGCCCTATGCTTAGGTTGAGTAGTCAGTCGCCGGCATTATTCATCGGCAGCGAGCAATTTATCCCCTATAGTATGAGTATGACCGCCCTCCTTTCTATGAGTGAACGGGATTCTATTCACTAGGATAACTAGGAGTGAATAGATGGGGGATAAAAGAGGATCAGGGACTCATCGGATCGATCGGAGGGGAGACCAACAAGGAATGAATGGAATGAATTTCACGATTCGTATGTCGCTCACTGTCTTCGATGAGAAAGGGCCATGTGATAAGCGAAGAAGCAAGGAGGATTGAATCCTTAGAAATGGGATCCCCAATAGCAGGAGAGTGGAATAGTCACCTTATGCATAATATCTTCACTCTCAATAATTACATACAAATCTATATCACATAGAAAAGCAGGATGCCCGTGCCGTGTACGTGTGGGATGGACTAAATCCTCATTGAATT
>Ga0153971_1000130_pt1 | contig 12690 bp, 9 predicted proteins | sample TSGA055MetaG_FD_104686 | JGI IMG/M metagenome (GOLD analysis project Ga0153971, IMG submission 104686) | Attine ant fungus gardens microbial communities from Georgia, USA - TSGA055 MetaG | ecosystem: Host-associated > Fungi > Mycelium > Unclassified | place: USA: Georgia, George L Smith State... | reverse complement strand
GTAATTAGGTTTAGACTCTTGGCTTGAGGTTCCAAAAAAATCATATGATTTGGTAGAAAAATGGTCAAATAGTAAGCCAAACAAAATGATATAACATTTAAATTATTTTTTTGCTAGCTATTTGAGTAATAATAAAGTGTTATGAGGACATGCTTCTTTTTCTTTAACCACTACTATCTTTTTCTTAAGGCCATGATGGCTCCTGGGGAGACCCCTATTCTACTGATCCTTTACCATTAATACTGTCATAATTTCATCCCTCCATCTTTATGTCTGTTTTGTGGGACAGCAACTTTGTTTATCTATGTGTTATGAGATAGTTCCTAAGAAGAAAAATATTTCTTGCACTTTCACAAATCTACTGGAAAATATCAAGGACTATGATACAAAGATATAAATAGTGTGGGAAATATTATATAAGATATGTATAGTTCTTAGTAAGGGTCATGTAATTGTAGGAAACAGGCACACAGAGTAAAAAACATTTGTATAAGTAGTTAGTAAAATCTAAAAGAAAACTCTATCAAGTTCTTTCTAAACATCTACCTTACATCATCACTTCTTTCACTCTTACCTTCATCATAGATGGTAGTGCCCAAGCATAGAATAGCAAATTTTAATTTTGTTAGCCCTTTCATGAGTACTGAACATACTAACAAATGCCTTATTGACTCAGGTATCGACCTACTATGGAGTAGACCCTCCTTCTGCCCCAGTGTCAAAGGACCTAGAAGCGTCTCACCATCCCCCATAGATTTCTCCTCTCCTTTGGAAGTCAATTACGCTAAATGTGTTCTTACACAAAACAGAATGGATATCAAACTTGACAACACACCTGATCTTGCCAACCAACATTCATGGGCAAACCAAGCTGATGACAGGATGGTCTTCCCTCAAAGCAACATGTCCCTCAATCAAAATGAGGTGATCATACCCAATCCTGCAACACACTATTAAAACTCTAGACCTCACAGTTGAATATGTGTTTCAACTTGAAGCCTATATCTAATACTTGATATCTTCACACTCTTTGTTAAAAGATCCAATTTAAGGTTTTTAGTGAAGTTATATTAGAAGATAGATGTTAATGAGACTTTGAGTAGCACCCTTGAGGTTGTCCTAAGACAAGTAAGAGTACTGATTCCTCAGAGTAAGATTTTACAGAGGGAATACAGAAAGAGAAAACTTGCTATTCCCTTCTCTTTCTAGTCTATATTTATCCTAACTAGGTATTGTGACTACATTACAATATAGTAACACTAGTTGTAACTATGAGTGACTAGTTAAGTGACAGTCCAGTGATAGAAGTGATAAGGGTGACAAGTTGAGTCAGTATCTAATAATAGGTTAGTCTGTTGTTGCCCCATTTAGCACAAGTCCAAAGATAGAAGAAGAAGATAGTCTAAGATTTCTCCAAAGAGTCCTGTCCATTCTGAGAGTCTATTGTCTCTTAGAGTCCTCAGACATTTAATGCATTTACTACATAATAATGTCCTCATCTAATATTGCTAGCATCTTGTCTACTAACCACTCATTATCAGACCATGGCTGATAATAGTTATAGTTCTATTCAATGTTCATAACACACACACCACTAATGCAAACCCTATGACTACTCCCCCCAATCTGGAACCCTCAGCCATCCTATATCGAGCTAGCCAACTTGCAGACCTAATGCTATAGGACAGCAACTTCAGTTCAATCTCCCTATTTGGTACAATTGAGGTTTTAGAAGATGATGCCAAGAATATTGCATGCTCTTTCCAAAGAATTGCCAATTTCATTAAACAAAGGCCCCTTGGCGATAAAGACAATCAAGACATTCCTTAGATTTCTGACTTTGGTTTTGTAGCCTAGGACCTTATCTTGGCTATATACAACTCTGGATGGGACAAACTCTTGGCAGACAACAACTCGAGGACCTTTCAATAATGTGTTGTGTCACAATTCAACAGGGGATACCCAACAAACTCAAAGACAAGTAACAAACCTCAATCTGCAAATATCTCTAAGATTTCTTCTCCTATTCCCCCTAAGCCCAGTACAACTATTTTGGCTAAATCTAAACTGGCTAAATTCAAACTAGGTATGAAGTCATTTGCTCAAGTGACAAAAGGTAAAGTAGAAAACATCCTAAAAGTCAAAGAGGCCTTTCCCAAACTGGCACCAAAAAAGATCATTAAAATCCATAATATCGCTCAAGGCATTAGCCATAAGTCATGTCCTAAACTCAATATAACCACCAAAGAGCCTTCCAAGAAGCAAGTTATCATACCTATGAGCCAGGATAATTCAAATATAGTCATTTTATGTGCTGATGAGCATATCTTCAATATCAATAGACTTCTCAAGTCTATGAAATCAAATGTAATAGCTGATTTCATCCAGTCTAACAGCACAGGAATTATCATAACCACTAATCAAGTTGTCTCAGTATTAGATATAAACACCATAGAGAACTACATTAAAGAATCTACCAATGTCAATACCAATGAGGTATCTCCTCTACGACTCCCCCAATCCAAATCATACCTGAAGATCCTGGGCATATCCTATCTCACTAACAATGGCTCCCCCCTAGCCCACAACCAAATTGAAGAGGTTATCAAGAGAATTCACCTATTCAATGATGTCACATTAGTATCTAGTCCTCGCATCATCAAGGTGTCTTCTAAATCTGATATGGCTGTTATCTGGATCAATATATGGGACTCCCAAAATAGTACCAAAGCCAAAAGCCTAATTAATAGATGCTTTAATATAGGCAAGCACATAGCCACAATCTACAGAACTAACATGAACCCCAGCATCTCCTAATGCAAGAACTGCTGGAAGTGGGACCACATCACTTTCACTTGCCAATTACATGAATCAAAATGCCAAAAATGCAATGGCCCACACAAAGTCGAATACTATAAGGACTCAGCATGGTGTTGCAAAGCAAATTCCAAAATCAACTCTCCTAGGCTAGAAACGAAAGTAGATAAACCATGCTCTTACTTGTTCAAATGTAGTAACTGCAAGGGAGAACATTATGCTGACAATATCAAATGTCCATTTTGGAGGAATTGTTTCAACTAAGAATGGCATTCAAAGAAAGTACAGGAAGCCCATGAAATCAGGGTTAATTTTATTTGCCTAACCATAGGTGGTAAGAATCTATGATTAAACAAAGCCTTAAGATCTTCTCTTAGAATGTCAGAAAAAACAAAGTACTGACCGACATTATCTTAGAAAATAATAAAAACTCAACAGACATTGTATTCATTCAAGAACTGCCTAGGTCCCTTATCAGATGAGTCCCCAACCACATAAATCCCTCAGGTGATCCCTTCTTTGGTATGCCCAACCATTCTGAATAGACCTTATTCATCTGATCTGATCTATCACAAGACAACTACCCCTGCATAGCCACCTACATCAATAAACAACTGTCAAAGCTTAGATTTGCTCTGCACCTTGACATTGTCAACTATCAAGACATTAACGTCTTGGCCTTCTATGCTAACCATAACATCAACTTCATTATTAACATCTATTCTAACAGCAATCAAACTGTCCTGCATTTTATATATTAAACCATTATCAATTTGGAAGGTACAATTATCATGATAGGCAATCTCAATATTAGGGACAGTGACTGGGACCCTAACTTCCACCACTATTCCATATATACTAAAGACCTCCTCACCATTACTGATAGTCTTGGCCTAGAGCTCTTTCCACAGCTGAACCCTGGACCTACTAGATTTGTGAACAACACATAAGACTCTAACTCTGTTATAGATCTTGTTTTTCTACTCCCCTGATAATAGAGGATTTGGACAACATATGCTTCACCCCAACATTTGCAAACCCTCTGACTATGTACCACTATCACAAATAGTCACTTACTATTTGTGATGGGTGCTTTGATACTTTAAAGAGTTCAAAAATGCAAAGTCAGACAAGTGACAAAAGATGTTGTTAAGTCTGAGGTCTAATCCTCAGACTATGAGTCCTTATATACAGGATTGTGATAGTCTGTGCACTTAGAACAGATCATCACATACTACTACCTATTGCTCTATATACAGTAGTACCTTTTTACTTAAAATAGTGATAACTTAACCATATAGAAGCTGTCCTTTGTCCTAAGAAAAGGACAAATGACTATCTATGGGTAATTAATGAAGTCTATGTGCAAACATTGAGGCCTTTATATCTCCATTGATATTAATTGCCTTGAGGTTGCTTTGGGCTCATTCTGAGCATTATGAAGAAGGCTTCTGCTAAGCCTAGAACCAAAGTATCAATCATAGCGGTTTCTTAGATATTAACAATTTAATAAATGGTAACATAGTAGTTACCAGTTGATCTGCTTAATATCTTGGCCATTATTGATTATCTCGAGATGTGACTGGCATTGATCAAAAGGTCTTTTTGAGGGCTTTCTGTAGCTTTTGAGACTATGAGAATCATCAAAGAATTGATAGAGATATGGCCAAATAAAGTTTGTGATAGCCACTCACTATCAAAGTAGGCATCACAGAAACTAATATCAACCTCAGTTTCAAGTCAATTAGCAAAGATAGTGAGGAAGAGAAAAACTTTATTGCATTACTTATCAATGGCTTCTCCAACATAAATTCATCAACTATCACAATCAAAGAGAATTTAGAAAGCATAGTCCAACAGATGGCCAACATATTCAAAAGCTCTTGGAACAACCATGCAAAGCTAAAACACATCACAAAGTATTCAAAGGAGTGGTGGAACCAAGACTGTACCATAGGTCTCAATGAATACTGAGCATCAGGCAACCTTTAGCACTGGAAAGAATTCAAGGCTGTCATTTAGGCCACCAAGAAAAAGTTTTTCAATGATAAGATATATGAAACCATGTCCTCAAATAAAAGACCCTGGGATTTAATGAACTGGGTTTGAAAGAAATTGATGTCAGCTATTGAATCCATTTCATATGAGAATTGCCCTTGTAATACTCTTCTAGACCTATAGCATGCTCTTCATAACTCCTATAACTCTGCTGAGAACAGACCTGTTAACACTTGCTTTCTTAATAAAATCCCCCAAGTGGGCCTCATTGATTGGCCTATCTTTTCTAAACAAGAATTCAAAGATGCAATAGCTAAGTGTTCATCATCATTAGCCCTTGGACCTGACCACATCTCTTGGAAACACCTTAAAACCCTATTCTTTAATGACTTGTGTTTGGAGAAAATAGTAAATGTTGCTGACACTTGTATCAACTTTGAGTATTAGCCATCTCACTTCAAAGCTGCTAACACTGTTATCATCCCCAAGCCAAATAAGGAGTCATACAGTATACCCAAATCATTCTGTCCTATCGTCTTACTTAACACTGCTAGCAAGCTCATTGAGAAAGTCATTAGTAATTGACTTCAATTCCATATGGTTGACAATGGTTTTCTGGACCCAAATCAACTTGGCAGTATTAGACAATAGTCTACTACCAATGCTGGCATCTACCTTACTCACCTCATCCATGCAGGATGGCTCAAGCAGTACCATACTAGTATTATAGCATTTGACATCACACAATTCTTTCCATCCCTGAATCATTCTTTTCTCTCTATGTGTCTAAAGAAAACAGATCTTAACACTAATGTCATGGGTTTCTTTAACAGTTATCACACAGGTCGTTCTACCTCTTACTCCTGGAATCAATTCTTGTCTTCATATTTTAACGTCAATGTTGAAGTAGGCCAAGGCTTAGCTCTCTCATCTATTCTTTCTGCTATTTATCTCACTCTAATCATTAAAACATTCAAAAAAAGAATAAAAAATCTAAAAGAAAACATTCTGACTGATATTCTTTCTTTTGTTGATGACAGTCTCTTAATTTCTCAGGAGAAGAGTTATGCACTATCTTTTTTCTTTTTACTTTGTAGCTATAACATTATGTCCAAAATCCTTTTTGATACCAGTCTCATCATGGAACATAGTAAAACAGAACTCTTCCATTTCACAAGAGCTTGTCATCCTCCTAACCCCTCCATTGACTTAACATCTGTAGGAGACCTTGTCATCTCTCCTAAACTGATATGGCAGTACTTCTTTGACTGCAAACTCAACTTCTATTACTATATGCACTTCTATGCTACAAAGTGCCTCTTTACCCTCAATGCCATAAAAATGCTTGGGAACTTCTCATGAGGCCTTCTCCCCATCCAAGAATGACTTTTATACAGAACTTGTGTCCTTTCTATTGCCCTGTACAAATTTCAACTGTGGTTTTTTAAAGGCATCCCTACTATCAGAAACATAACTGAACTAAAGAAAATGCAGTGAAGAGTAGCCCTCTAGATTACAGGTGCTTTTTGAACTTCACTATCTAAAGGTATTGAGGCCATTGCAGGCCTTATTCCCATCACACTATACTTACACAAGCTCAATGGCAAATATCACTTATGATATGCCTCTATTCCTCCCTTACATGCCATCAACTTGCTTCTTGACTCACAGCATGCTAAAAACCAACTACCCTATAGAGTCACTATCTCCAAGCTTACTACAAAACAACAAGCAAAGCTAAAAAGCCCTATTAAAGATGTCAATGAATGACTCAATAGTGTCAGGAACTATTTCAATTCTCTATACCCCCTTTTCTCTCCTAGTTCAAGGGTAGTTGATCATTTCTCTAGTAGAACTAGTTTTCACTTACCTTTTTCTTTATCTGATAAGGACCTTTACCAATACCTTCAAAGTCTTAACCATGCCTTTAGGGCATCTCAAGTATCATCTAACAGCGCTGCAGTCATTACAGATGAAGGTATTAAAAAATCACATGTTGCTACAGCAGCCACTCATATCTAGTCTGATAACATGGTTATTAAAGAATTATAAGTCAACTCCATAAACATCACATCCCTCGAGGCTAAACTCATGACTATTTGCACTGGACTCATTCTTGCTATGAAAATAGACAATATCCATGACATCATTGTTATCACTGACTCCATCACAGCAGCAAGAAAAATCCTGGAGTCTATCACAAATGGTCACTTACTTATTTGTGATTAGTGCTTTAGAATCTTGAAAGGTTCAAAAATGCGAAGTTTAGACAGTAACAAGAGATGTTGTTAAGTCTAAGGTCTAATCCTCAGACTATAAGTCCTTATATACATAATTGTGATGGTCTGTGCACTAGGATAGATCATCATATGCTACTACCTATTGTTCTACATATGGTAGTGCCTTTGTACTTAAAATAGTGATAACTTAACCATATAGAGGCTATCCTTTGTTCTAAGAAAAGGATTCCGTAGCTTTTATAACCATGAGAATTGATGGAGATATGGCTGAATAAAGTTTGTAACAGAGTCCAAAGTCAATCCTCTCCAGAACATAGTCATCCTACTAGCCTCTGCAATCAAGTTCTTTTTTAGCAAAGATGGTAGAAATGAAATCCACTTCTGGTACTGCCCTAGCAAAGCCAAATGGTCTAGTCACAAACTCATTGATGAGCAAGTCAAAGTAAACACATGTGTCCCTACTTTTCTCAGTAAGAATTCACATTTATTCAGCAAAAAGAAAGAATGTGATAACATTCTCTGCAAATGGCAAACATTGTTTGCTAACAGCCTTAAGAAAGGACACTACTTTCTTAACTTTGAAGACGAAAAACAAATAGTCATCAAACCTACATATGCTAAAGGCGGCTTGTGGCTTCCCATCATAGGGTTTACCAACTCACTATGTGTCTGTTTCACCCACATGACTACTGGACATGCCCCTATCAGAGAATACAGACAGAGATTCTTTCCACACCTCCCCACTAGCTGCCCATGTGATGAAGCTAAAGTCCAAACCCATAAACACATTGTCATAGAGTGCAACAGGCATGACCCCTCTACTTGACTGTGCAACATCATCATTAACAGCTTCATCCACTTCCTTGCAGATAACCCTGGCACATTCAGCTTTGATAATGGTTAAGGTCTTATTGCAGCATGACTCCTTGGAGTAAAAGCATAGCCTTTGTTACCTTATTTCCTCTTTTCTATATTGGTCTTTTGGTATCTCTTTTCTTATTTAAGTAGGTACTTTGTACTTACCACAGCCTGCCTATATGTCCCATTGAAAGGGGCAAAAGGGAATTTAGCTATGACAAGCAAGTAAAAAGGGGTGGTGATAGTTCCTAATTGCATGCTAAAGGGTTTGTGAGGAGAAGAAGGAAGTGGGAGTATCAGAAAGAAATTAAAATGAAAAGCACAGCTTATCTATAGTATAAAAATAGATAGAATGATTGGGAACTCAATCTAGATTCTATCCACTGTTACACCACTAGAGAATTTTCTGTGGAAATATAGCATGGGATAAAAATTATAATCCTGGATTTCACTATTGGAACCCACTCTAGAGAACTCCTACAAGCCCTAGACATAATCTAGACCCAAGATTGGGTCCTTCTATCAGGTAGTGGCCAAGCTGTCATATGCCAGAAAAGCATATACCTTGGGAGGCAAGACTGATAAGCTAGCATCAGGTTTCTCAGAGACAAACTATCAATGTTGATACTTTAGGACTCAGATGTTAAAGGATACCTCTAGAATACGATAGAATTTCAATCTAGAGCAGACTTGGACTAATATGATACCAAGACGACAGATCAAAAGTCTATAAGTGACTAGTAATCCCATCACTGCTAGACTCAGTCAAGAAGTGGGCATGCTGTAGAGCAATAGGAATATTGATTACCTTGGTATGCACTTGCATATGTTTCTAGATCGTATTCAGAGTAGAAGGAAGCCGGTTCGGAGATTAGAGAATATCAGGTAGGAGTGAAATATAGAGGTGGAGTAGGAGCATATGGCTATAGCCAATAGGTATGGAGAATAGGAAGGTGACATCTGTCATGTCCACATGGCAATGTCATAGAGAAGAGAAGTAAGAGAGGCTGAAAGAAGAAAGAGTTTCCTTTTTTATTTATTTTTAATTGAGTCTCATCAGTTTGTACTTTTAATATAACACTCAGAGAGCCCGAGAGAAAGGCAATGGAATCTTGATACCTACTGCCATCTCAAGGGCTCAAGAGCTGTCTTATGGCACTTTTCTGAGTTCTAAGTAAAGTGGTTGGGTTGTTGAGGAGACCGGAACTCTATACCCTACTTAGTCAAGAGACAAGATGCAGCAGTCGCTTGGACAATCTTCTATGGAGTAGCAGGCCTGAAAAGCCTGGCTAATCATTGACTCAGATCATATCACACCCATAAGGTTTGGTGTAGGGGTGCGGATGAGGGCTTGATTGAGTGTGGTAAGGCCCATAAGTAGTTTACTGACTACTTTGATAGTGAGCTTGTTATGGTATGTAAAGGTGGACACCTTAGGGACACCATGCGAGGAGGATCTAGATCGAGCTTACAATCTTTTCGAACATTTTTATCTTAATTATCATGCTAAGTTTCTATATTCTCTTTTTAATACCTTCATTCTTGATTCATTCCCACAAACTCTTTAGCATGCAATTGGGGCCTGGTACTATATCTTTAGCTTGTGCTAGACTAATAGTCCCTTTTGCCCCCTTCACTGCATAGTATCTCTAAGGTATCCACCTTTATACACTGTAACAAGCTCACTAGTAGAATAGTCAGTAAACCACTCATGGGCCTTACCACACTCAATTAAGCCCTCATCCGTACCTCTACACCAAACCTTATGGGTGTGATACGATCTGAGTCAATGATTAGCCAGGCTTTTCAGGCCTGCTACTCCATAGAAGATTGTCCGAGTGACCACTGTGTCTTGTCTCATGAAAGAGTAGGGTATATAGTAGAACACATTTACCAACTCAACCTCTTACCAAGATCACCCCTTACACACTCAGGAGAATCGCATTTACAACCTCAAGAGCTTCTGAGATGAAGGCAAGGGCCAAGGAGGCTCTTCCCATCAATCTCCACTCTGAGAAATATATTATAATCTTACAAATGTTAGAGACTCAATTAAAAAGAAATAGAAAAAAGAATCTCTCTATTCTACTACTCTCCCCTGTATCTCTCCTCTATGACACTACCATGTGGCTATGACAGCTGTCACCTTCCTGTCCTCCATACCTTCCAGACATGACTATGTGATCCTGCTCCACCTCCATACTTCACTCCTGCCCATCGTTCCCCGAGCCCCAAACCAGCTTCCTTCTACTCCAAATATAGTCTAAAAATACATGATAGTGTGTCCAAGCGTCAGCGATATAATCGTCGTCCAGCGGCACATCTGTTTCTTCACTGAGTCCAGTAGTGATGGGATCACTAGTCACTGATAGACTTTTGATCTGCTGTCTTGATGTCATATTAGTTTAAGTCCGCTCTAGATTGAAATTATCTCACATTCCAAAGAGATCTCTGAGCCTCTGATTTCTAGAGTTTCAACATTGATAGTCTGTATCTGAGAAACCTAATGCTAGCTCATCAGTCTTGCCTCCCAAGGTATATGCTATTCTAGCATGTGGTAGCTCAGTCACTGTAAGGGGACATCCTGGGAATGTAGCCTAGATCATGAGTACGGCTCCCACCTAAGAAGTTATTCTAAGTATTCGTGAGATGCTCTCCTACTCTCTCTTTCCCTTTTATCTTAAGTCCACCTTGATGTGTCTGATGATCTGTAATTAGGACAGTGGTATTATTAGTTAGTGTTCACATGACTAGTGTGCACAGACTGTCGGTTCTAGTATATAAGACCACCTGTGTAGTTAGAAATAGCTTCACTCGAATATCACCTTAGCTTCTGGGACTCTTACCTAGCTTTTGGGTTAAGCTGCCTTTGAGTGACTTCTAGCCCTAACAGTCACTACCTAAGAGAAGTACCCAATTTTGGGTCTAGATTATGTCTGGGGCTTATAAGAAGTCTCTAGAGTGGGTTTCAATAGTGAAACCCAGGGTTATAACTTTTATCCCATGCTACTTTTCCACAGAAAATTCTCTAACGGCATAACACTGTGTAATAAATCATTGATTAAAAAAAAAACATCTACCTTAGGTAAACTCTGAGTTTTCATGACTTTGCATTAATATCATGTCTGGCTCATCATTATTGTAACACATGTTGGATATATTGTACTAGCTGAGGCTCTTGCTGGCAGAGCTTTCTTGCTTTAGTCTTTTAGAAAACAATATCCAAAATACAAATGATAGTCCAAAAGGATTGTGCTGAGTTAACACTACTGTCTAGGTAGTTTTGTAATCCCTTAATCAAAAACCCAATGGTAGAGCCCCAACACTCAAAACATGGGTAAGGTTACCTTTGCTTTATCTTTACTATTGCAGGAAGTCACATAGGTTGGGCTTTAACAAAGAATGAAGAATGTACTATTGATAGAATGAACTAACATAGACTTTTCTCATAGAGCTTCAGCTTACTGAGAAGTCACTGGTACCTACCTAAAAAGGGGTCTAACTAGAGTACCTGTTTCAGTGTCTATTTACAAGTGTTATATGTGAGGTGGGTTGATTTAGTTACAGGGTATAGGAGACTAGGGAAAGAATTGAGACATTGGTAGAAGCACACTTTTGTTATAACTTGGCAAAATAGCTAAGTTATTATTTAATATTTCTATTCTTTTTCTTTTCTTTTCTCTTAGATTATTACTAAGGTAGAGCATGGGAAAGTATCACATGACAGTCACAGAGTCACAAAGGGTGTGACAGTAGTCACAGAACAGTCATGTTACATGGAGTCACAAGTCACAGTCACAACATGTGACAAAGAAGTCAGTTGATGAGTAGTATGAAGACTATAGGAGTCAAAGAGCATAGCCACATAGTAACTATATATATAGTATAGAAAATCTAATGGGAACTCTATCAAGTTCTCTTTGTCAAATGCTGATAAAGAGCAGTTGGCTTTATTCTGGCTTAGGAGTTAGCTCACTGACAACTTTAGACACTAGTATCTGTTATTTAGTATACAATTTTTTCTCTACCTAGACTACTAATTACAATTGGGATTTGGAAGGCACACTTACAACATATGCTAGGGGTGTATAGCTACCTTTTACATAGTGCTGCTATAGCCTGCCTATGTACTCTGTGTAATAAATTGTTGATTTTTTTTTTAAAAAAAAAGTATTATGAGAAGTCCAAAAAGTAATTTCCTATGCATTTTAACATTTAATTTGCAACCTTAATGGAATTAAAGTATAAATAGCATGGGAAATTTAAGTAAACCATATCCCATGACTAAGCCATGTAATTGTAGAATGTTCCAGAAGGGCATATAACTACAAGGTAATAGTATACAGACCAAGTAGAAATTATATAAGTAGTATACCTAATATAATAGGAAACTCTATTGAGTTCTTCCTAAACCTGTATCTAGTATAGAAACCCTAAGTCATCAAGACTTGCACTAACAAAAGAACTCAATTTCCAACAGTGATCTTGCACCTTGCAGCCTTACCACCTATCTACTCTTATTCTTTATTATTCTTAGCCAGTAGTTATTGTGACTACTAGCCAAAAAGATCCACCAGGCCCTAGATATAAGGGAACTTCACTATCAGTTAGGAATAGTGGGTAGAAGGCCTGGACAAAGCTTGTGTCTCCACCATTGTCACAGAAAAGTGACTACTAAATAGTATCATGGAGGTATAACAAAATACCTGTTCAAATGAACTACATAAATAGCTGGACCCTCGTTAGCAAGTAGCCTTGCTAACGTCGCCCTTTTGGT